>Ga0181355_1000219_pt1 | contig 23590 bp, 13 predicted proteins | sample Fa13VDMM15DN_FD_130099 | JGI IMG/M metagenome (GOLD analysis project Ga0181355, IMG submission 130099) | Freshwater viral communities from Lake Michigan, USA - Fa13.VD.MM15.D.N | ecosystem: Environmental > Aquatic > Freshwater > Lake | place: USA: Michigan | collected 2013-09-23 | reverse complement strand
TTGCAAAAAATAACCACATCAAGGGTAAGAACGTGAACGGGCAAACCACAACCATCTCACGAACCCCTAGTGACGGACGGGCTTTCAAAAACATCATGCACGACTTGAGGATTAAATGACTCCCGAAGCTAAAGTAAAGAAGCACGTAAAGGTTGTGCTTAAAGAACTCTACGCATACTATGCCATGCCGGTAACAGGCGGCTTCGGCGTGTCCGGGGTGCCAGACTTCTTAGTGTGCTACCGTGGCTTGTTCTTTGGTGTTGAGTGCAAAGCCAACGGCAACAAGCCTACCGCCCTACAAGAAAAGAACATGAGCGACATACGCGGTGCTGGTGGGCGCACTATAGTTATTGACGAGACAAACGTAGACCAACTTGGATCATGGATGAGGGCGCATGAAATTATTGACGATAGATTTTGAGACGTATTACGACAAGCAATTTAGTCTTACTAAACTTACTACTGAGGAGTATATTCGTGACCCTCGTTTTGAGGTGATCGGTGTTGCTGTGCAGATAGATGACAGCGCACCTGAGTGGGCCAGTGGCACACATGAACAGATCAAGACATGGTTGCAGCAGTTCCCTTGGGCCAATTCTATTGCGCTGGCGCATAACGCTATGTTCGATGGCGCGATACTAAACTGGAGCTTTGATCTGCGTCCTAAATTCTGGACGGACACCCTGTGTATGGCACGTGCCTTACATGGCGTCGAGGTGGGTGGTTCGCTTGCGGTGCTGGCGGAGCGGTATGCAGTAGGGGAAAAGGGCACGGAGGTGCTGAACGCACTGGGTAAACACCGTGGCGATTTCACCGATGCAGAGTTAGCAAAGTATGGCGACTATTGTGTTAACGACGTAGCCCTTACCTATAACATATTTGATCGTATGGTGACGGCTGAGTTCCCTAAGCCTGAACTGAAGCTGATCGATCTGACGCTACGCATGTTCACAGAGCCAGTGCTTGACCTTGACCTGCCTCTACTGGAGCAACACCTCGTTGATGTCAGAGAACGTAAGGACAAGTTGTTGCAGACGTGTGGCTTAGATACTAAGGACGCGTTGATGTCCAACCCCAAGTTTGCCGAGTTACTGAAGGAGTTTGGGGTGGAGCCGCCTACCAAGATTAGCCTGACGACGGGCAAGGAGACGTGGGCGTTTGCCAAGAACGACGAGGAGTTTAAGGTGTTGGCGGAGCATCCGGATGATCGGGTGCAGGCGTTGGTTGCGGCACGGCTTGGGGCCAAATCAACACTGGAAGAAACCCGGACGGAAAGATTCATTTCAATCTCCAAGCGCGGTTTGATGCCAGTGCCCCTCAAATATTACGCCGCCCACACGGGGCGTTGGGGTGGGCTGGACAGCTTGAATCTCCAGAACCTACCTAGCCGTGGGGAAAATAGGAACAAGCTTAAAGGTGCCATTCTGCCGCCGGAGGGTCACGTCATTATTGATTGCGACTCCTCCCAGATTGAGGCACGGGTGCTGGTTTGGTTGGCTGGTCAGGCAGATGTAGTCCAAGCTTTTGCTAACAAAGAAGACGTGTATAAGAAGATGGCGGCTAAGATTTACCAGAAAGTTGAGTCCGACGTGACCGCAGATGAGCGGTTTATTGGGAAGACTACTATTCTGGGTGCAGGTTACGGGATGGGGGCACCCAAGTTTCAAGCGGCGTTAAAGGGTGCTGGCGTGGTGTCTAGTCTGGACGAGTGCCGCCGGATTATTGCAGCCTACAGGGAGGTCAACTACGCCGTGGTGGGGCTATGGAAGCAAGCTCAGACTGCGCTGACGGCGCTATCACAAGGGTCATGCACGGCATTGGGTCGGGCCGGGGTGCTGGAGTTGGTTCCGGATGAGTATGCCATCCGCCTACCTAATGGGTTGCTGATGCGCTACGACGCCCTGTCCGCTGAGCAGGGGGATAAGGGGTGGCAGTATAGCTACAAAACAAGGCGTGGACGGGTTAAGATATACGGTGGTAAAGTGGTAGAGAATGTAGTTCAGGCTCTGGCGCGTATCGTTGTCGGAGAACAGATGTTACATATTGCTAAACGGTATCGTCCGGTGTTAACGGTTCACGATGCTGTAGCATGTGTAGCACCTGCTGAAGATGCATTCACTGCGCAAGCCTACGTCGAAGAGTGTATGCGCAAGGTGCCGTCATGGGCGGAAGGATTACCTGTTAACTGCGAAAGCGGTGTTGGTAAAAATTACGGAGAGTGCTAGTGCCCCCGATAGAAAGATATCCCGTAGTGCATCAAACGTCTGCTGTCATACAGAGTCTGCGCCTAGCCCCTGATTGGACTGCGCAACGGGAGGCGGAGCGAAAGCAACGTGCCGCATCAATACAAGGCATCGAGACGGAGAAGAACGCCGTTGAGATGCTGAAGGACTTGATCGTCTCGCAAGGGTGGGATTTCCGTGAGCAGTATGAAACGAAGAGCGGGAAGCTTATAGACTTCGTGATTAAGGCACCTTATTCGGGTGGGCATATATTTTTTGGGGTTGAGTGTAAGCGACGCACAAACGACGAAACTCACGCTACGGAATTGGCTGACTACTTAGAACAGGCCGCTGCGTACTCCCGCGACTTGGATATGCCGGTCTTTGTTGGCCCTGTTTTATCGAGTAGCCGAGGGTGTCAGCTATACAAAGGGGGTAGCGAACTTAAGTCCCTCGCCGCCTTTAACATATTTGGTGGTAGGTTTAATGTTGGAGCTATAGTGCGTAACCCGCCAATGAACAGAATTTCACATTCTGAATGGTCTATAGTATTGCGGGGCGATATGTTTTGGGAAACAGAAACAGGCTTTAACCCGCAGAGGTTGCATATGGTTTGTTCAAAAGGCTCCAAGCTGGAGAGAAAGCCGATGAAGATATGGAAATGAAATTACCCGCGTGGTCGTTTAGCAGCATCAAGCTCTTTGAGCAATGCCCACGTAAGTATCAGCATCTGCGTGTGTTGAAAGATACGAAAGAGCCTACTTCGGAAGCCATGACTTACGGTAGCGAGTTCCACAAAGCCGCCGAAGATTACATCAAAAGTGACACCCCGTTGCCGGGACGGTTTGGCTACATCAAAAGCACTCTCGATAACCTGAAACGATTTGAAGGTGAGCGGTTGTGCGAGTTCCAGATGGGCCTGACTAGAAACCTTGAACCGTGCGACTTTAGAGCGGAGAATGTGTGGTTCAGAGGCATCATTGATTTGGCTATTCTCAACCATGAAACGGGCGAAGCACGGATTCTGGATTACAAGACCGGTAAGTCCGCAAAGTATGCCGACACAGGGCAGCTTGAGTTGATGGCGTTGGGCGTGTTTAAGCACTTCCCGACAATTACGAAAGTCAAAGCTGGGCTGTTGTTTGTGGTGTGTAACGCGTTCGTGAAAGACAAATACGACATGTCTATGGAAGGTAAGCTATGGGAGAAATGGATGCGTAGCTATTCACGCTTAGAACTAGCTTACAAGAATGACATGTGGAACCCAAATCCAAGTGGGCTGTGCCGCAAACATTGCGCAGTAATGAGTTGCCCACATAATGGCAGGAATCTGTAGAGGAGAAACACATGCCTTACGTCAACAAGAAGCGCCCGTATAAAAAAGAATATGTGCAACAGCAGGGACGTGGGGAATTGCCTGATCGCATGGAGCGCCAACGTGCGCGTCGTGCCTACGATAAAAAAGGTATTGACCGCACCGGCAAAGACATCGATCATAAAGTGCTGTTGAGCAAAGGTGGTAGCAACGCAGACGGAACACGGCTCGTGCCTCCCAGCGTGAATCGCGCTAGGAACGGGCACAAAAAGACTAAGTAGGTACTACTTGCCGCTACGGTAAGGCATGAGTGAGTAGCGGCGGGTAGGTGGGGGTGGCTGGATAATAACCATGCCAACAGATACGCGTGTTCCTTGTATTCCTTTCACGCGGGAGTCTGTATCGGGTGGAACGGGGAGACCTGTTTCGCCCGATTAGTATCTTTATTACATGGAGAAACTGTGAGAGTCATAGACAATAAAGCATTACTGCTTAACCTAAAAGACCCGCAAAGGGTGATGACGGTGATACCGCAAAGCCGGTTGCTTGGGGATGGTAACGTGTTGGTGAAGTGGGGGCTGGATGAGGCACAGGTGTTAAAGAACCTGCGCATTCGTGATGTGCCTTCTCCGATTTTGGGGCGGTATAACTGGCCCGGAATGTATAAACCGTTTGATCACCAAAAACAAACCGCGTCGTTCCTGACACTGCATAAACGTGCCTTCTGTCTGTCGGAGCAGGGCACAGGCAAGACAGGCGGCGTAATCTGGGCTGCGGACTACCTGTTATCCATTGGACGCATCCGGCGCGTGTTGGTGATCTGTCCGTTGTCGATTATGCAGTCAGCATGGCAGAACGATCTGTTCAAGATAGCAATGCATCGGTCGGTGGATGTGGCATACGGTGACGTGCGTAAACGTCGTCAGATTATCAGTGGGGATGCGGAGTTCGTCATCATTAACTACGATGGCGTCGAGATCGTGGAGCCAGAAATTGTTGCAGGTAACTTTGATCTGATTGTTGTAGACGAGGCCAATGCGTATAAGACCACGACTACTAAGCGTTGGAGATGCCTCAACCGGCTTGTGAAGAGTGACACGTGGCTGTGGATGATGACGGGAACCCCGGCAGCGCAGTCTCCTGTAGAAGCGTATGGGCTGGCTAAGCTGGTTAACCCGACAGGGGTGCCGAAATACTTCACGTCGTTTAAAGACATGGTGATGACTAAGGTGTCCATGCATCGGTGGTTACCAAAGCCCAATGCGCAGAACATCGTGTATACGGCACTCCAGCCAGCCATACGCCACACCAAGAAGGAATGCCTTGACCTGCCGGACATGACCTACGTAAGCCGTGACGTAGAACTGACGCCGCAACAAAAGAAGTTCTATGATCTGCTTAAGAAGAAGCTGGTCGTCCAAGCAGCTGGGGAGGAGGTGACATCGGTCAACGCTGCGGTCAACCTTAACAAGCTGTTGCAAATATCGTGCGGTGCCGTGTATTCAGATAGCGGCGAGGTCTTGATGTTTGATATTGACAAACGGTATAAAGTATTGCGGGAAGTGATTGACGAGACCCAGCAGAAGATTCTAATATTTGCCCCGTTCAAACACGTCATAAAAGTTCTGCATGAGAAGTTAGAAGCAGACGGATTCTCGACGGACATCATCAACGGTGAAGTATCCGCAGGGCGTCGGACGGACATATTCAAGCAGTTTCAAGAAACACCTGATCCTCGTATTCTGGTCATCCAGCCGCAAGCTGCTGCTCACGGCGTGACACTGACGGCGGCGGATACGGTGGTGTGGTGGGGGCCGACAGCCTCGTTGGAGATTTACGCGCAGGCTAACGCTCGTGTGCATAGGGCGGGACAGAAGAACCCAGTAACCATAGTAAGGCTACAAGGGTCTAGTGCAGAACGTCACATATACAAACTGTTAGATAGCAGAGACCACGATCACTCAAAATTGATCGATCTTTACAAGAGTTTACTTGCGTAAGTCGTTAGAACGTAGTATAATGTAGCCATAACAATAAAATAATCAACTAAATCATGGAGAAACTGATATGGAAACGTCTGAAGTAATACCCGCCGCCGACAAACTCGTTCGCACCTACATCAAGATGCGGGACAAACGTGACGAACTCACGCGGGAGTTGGAGGCACAAGTAGCCGCAATAGAGTCCAAGATGCAAACCGTTAAGCAAGCGTTACTTGAGCAATGCAAGGCCAACGGCACCGAAAGCATCCGGACACCGTTTGGCATAGCCTTTCGCACAGTGCGTACTACCTACACTACGGCAGATTGGGAGTCGTTCCACAAGTTTGTCGTGGATCAAAATGCGCCGTATCTGTTGGAGAAGCGTATGCACCAAACGAATATGAAGGCTTTCGTAGCGGACAATCCGGAGCTTATCCCTCCGGGCCTCAACTCAAGCAACGAATACACAATCACCATAAGGAGAAAATAGTGGCAGACAAACCAGAGAGATTCGCAACCATTGAGCAGGTGGCGGATCGTTATCAAGTATCGCTTTCGACTGCCCGTGCTTGGGTTCGGCAAGGAATTATTCCGTGCATAAAGATAGGTGGAATATACCGGTTCAACTTTGTCGATATCGACGCAGCATTAAAACAAAAATCGGCTGAACAACCAGCCTTGCAGCAAGCAACAACAACGGAGTTGATCGCCCCGACTGCGGTTGCAGAAGCACTTGTCCTCAATCCCGATCAAGATGCGTAATGGAGAAAACTATGTCTACTGAATTGTCTATATTTAAAAATCTTCCAACTCTGACAAACGGCGGTTCCGATACCGACACTGATAGCCTTGCCGGTAGCGGCGGTATGCGCCGTCTGGTTGCTAGTGGTGGCGTGTTTCGTGAAATGATTGGCGGTAAAGAGTATCGCGTTAGTGAAGAGCGTTCGATCAATGTCGTTATCGTTCGTGTAGCTCCGGAAAACTATCGCGTATTTTACAAAGGCTCCTACGTCGAGGGTCAAACGTCGGCCCCTGTATGCTGGTCAACTGATGGTGGTAAGACACCCGCTGCTGACTCGTCGGAGAAGCAGTCACCCAACTGTGTTAACTGTCCGCAAAACATCAAGGGTAGTGGAACAGGCGAGACAAAAGCATGTCGCTTTCATCGCCGTATTGCAGTTGTGATTGATGGTGAAGTTGAGCGTCGTGAGGTCTATCAGTTCCTCGTGCCTGCACGTTCCGTGTTTGGTGATGGTGAGCGTGGCAAGATGCCGTTGCAGAAGTATGCACAATACGTTAAGTCGCAAGGCGGTGGGATCACGCAGATTGTTACAGAGGTGCGGTTCGACACGTCGGTTACCTACGACAAGGTCACCTTCAAACCGTTGCGTTCATTGACTCAAGACGAGTTCGATAGCGTGAACGAACTGCGCGATATGCCGGAAGCACTCAACGCCATCAAGCTTGATGTCAAGCCCAAAGAACAAGACGAAGATGGCGAAGCGCCAAAACCGGCACCAAAAGCTGCTCCGAAGCCTGCCCCTAAACCGGTTGCGAAACCGGCACCCGTAGGGGAAGCTGTTGACGAAGGCGCTGAAGAAGAGGCCGTCATTGAGGAACCGAAGAAAGTTCCCTCTAAGAAGATACCGGTAGCCGAATCGAAATTAGCCGACATAGTGCAGGAGTGGGACGACTAAGTCCTGCTTTAACACTTACGGATAAGCCCCCGAAACATTGGGGGCTTTATTTTCTCGATTCTCGGTTACGGGTGAGACATGGAAACCATACAGTTTCTACGCGCAGTTTTAGGCCCGGAAGGATTCTATTGCGTAGTAGGGTTAAAAAAAGATTCAGAAAAACGTATCCAGAAGTTCTTCCCCGACATTGAGAGCGCACATGCTGTAGCACAACAACTCCACGAGAATAAGTTTGACGCATACTTTGCGTTGGCTACTTACACTGATGGCAAATCACGTAAGGTGGCTAATGCAAAACTGCTCAAATCATTCTGGCTAGACATTGATTGCGGAGCCGGTAAGACCTACTTGACGCAAGTCGAAGGTATAACGGCACTAAAGAAGTTCTGCAAGGATGCTGGGCTACCACGTCCTTTACTTGTTAATTCAGGTAGAGGTATTCATGCCTATTGGCCTCTGGACAAAGCGGTGGAAGCGGCGGAGTGGTTGCCGGTTGCGCAGGCATTGAAGGACTTGTGCGTCACACATGAGTTTGCAGCAGACCCTGCTGTTACGTCGGACGTAGCACGTATTCTTCGGGTTCCCGGAACGTCGAACTTCAAAGATGAGCCGCCGTTACCCGTTGAAGTAATTAGTGCAGAGTTAACGGAAGTATCCTTCGAATCGTTTAGGGATGCTGTAGGCACGACGATCTTTAAGTTGAAGCCGTTTATCCCTATGGAGATGGATGAGGCTACGAAGTCGTTACTTGGCAGTTTCGTGAGTAAGTTTAAAACGATACTGAACAAGACCGCTAAAGGCATTGGATGTAAACAGCTGGCAAACATTGTAGAGAATCAGGCAAGCGTCGAAGAGCCGCTTTGGAGGGCCGGATTATCCATTGCAAACTACTGCGTGGATCGTGACAAGGCTATTCATTTTATTTCTAAGAAGCACCCTGACTATGACGCAGACTACACGGAAACCAAGGCGAACCAGACCAAGGGGCCGTATACCTGTGAGACTTTTGAGAAGCTCAATCCGGGCGGTTGTGCTGGATGCCCACACCTCAAACTTATACGGTCACCGATCACGTTAGGCCGCGAAGTTGAGGAAGCATCTGAAGAAGATAACATTGTCCAAGCTGTGCCAGCTACGCACCCAGAGGCTCCGGCACAGACGTATGTAATCCCAAAATACCCGCCGCCGTATATGCGGGGTAAGAATGGTGGCGTATTCCGCCGCACTCGTGGGGAAGAAGCTGATGTCGATATTCCGGTATATCACCATGATATATACGTGGTGCGCCGGATTGTTGACCCGGAGATGGGCGAATCAGTGCTTGTCCGGCTGCATCTACCTAAAGACGGGGTGCGGGAATTTACAGTTCCATTAACGTCAGTCTTATCTAAAGACGAGTTTCGTAAGCACTTTGGGGGCAAAGGCGTAGCTCTGGCGAAGATGGATGAGCTAATGTATTACATCATTGCATGGATAAACAATTTACAAATGGAAACCACAGCAGACGTAGCAAGACGGCAGTTCGGCTGGACGGACGATAAATTTACTTCCTTCATCATTGGGGATAAAGAGGTCAAGGCCGACTGCATAAACATGAACCCACCGTCGTCATCTACCGTGCGCATGTTCCCCTATTTCCAAGAGAAGGGGACGTTGGACGGATGGAAAGACATGGTGAAATTCTTTGAACGGCCTAATATGGAGTTGTTCCAGTTCGCTATCGGATTGGGGTTTGGCTCTCCGTTGATGGCCCTAACCGGCGTGAATGCGGCAATGGTGCATCTCTACAACCCAGAGTCAGGCTACGGCAAGACTACAGTGATGCAGATGGCTGCGAGTATCTGGGGTAATCCAGAGGAGATGATGACTAAAGAATCCGATACCATGAACGCACGGTTCAATCGGGCCGAGGTCTACAAGAACATACTCCTGCCACTGGACGAACTCACTAACGCTACCGCCAAAGAACTAAGCAATATGCTCTATCAGTATACGTCGGGCCATCAGAAAGACCGCATGGGGCCAAGCTCCAACGTCGCACGGTTCCGTGGGGATACATGGCAGCAGTTGTGCATCTCGACGGGTAACGCCGGTATCCTTGAGGTTATCTCAGGAGTTAAAGCTATGCCTAAAGGTGAGGCTATGCGGGTGCTGGAGTTCTTTGTCGGCCCCGCCAACCTGCCTGATAAGTCTGTCACGGACGAATTAAGCTTGGCGTTGCGGAAGAACTACGGCACGGCTTGTATTCCATACCTACAGCACATAATGAAGGACGTGGAAGGCACTGATACGTTGTTCCGTGCAACTCAGACTAAGCTGGATAAGGCTATCGGGTTAAAGGCACCGGATCGTTTCTACTCTGCGCTTGCAGCTTGCGGCATTACGGGGCTGATTATCGCCAAACGGCTGGGGTTAATTGGTTTTGAGATTGCTCCCATTGTCGCGTGGCTTATTGATGCGATGACGACGACCAAGGAAACCGTGGCGGCTATGACCATTGAACCTGAAGCCGTATTGAACAATTTCTTGGCGGAGAACTACAACAACATCCTGCGCATCAAAAGCACCGATGACGGTAGGCACCCGACAAACGACACAGATATGCTGATCATTCCGGATGGCACACCACGTGTGTCCCTGATTGCACGGTATGAGTATGACGTTAAGAAGCTGTATATACTGCCAAAGACGTTTAAAAAGTGGTGTATCGACCAGCAGATTAACTACACATCTCTCGTTTCGGCGTTGAAGTCTGGTAGGACTAGGGCGGTTTTGGAGAAAAAACGCATGAGCCGTGGCACGAGAATGAATCTCCCCGCCGCCTACGCCTTGTGTATAGATTGTTCGGAGTTTTTAAATGATGAAACCGAGTTTGCGATTGCTAAAGCAACAGCGGGAACATCTAAAGAGAGTATCGCCCAGCCTGCATGAGGACGCGGTAGTGCCTGACGGAGTGCCGATTGTTGTAGAGTGGGGTAAACTGCAAATTGGCAACTCCGTGTTCATTCCCGCAATAAACCAGATACAACTAAAACAGGAAGTAAAAAAGATTTCGGAGCGAAAGGGTTATACCTTAAAAGGGTTTAGCCGGATCGAGGCAGGGAAATATGGGATGCGCTTTTGGAGAATCTTATGATACTATCTTCCCGTGGCTTTTCTAGCCATAGTTTTCCTCCATGATTTAGCCCCGGCGCAATACCGGGGCTTTTTTTCTAATCATCCATTTCATCTGCGTTTTCACGCAGTTCCCGCATCATCTTGTCGCTGTAGAGAACCCCGTTAACCATCTTCTTCGTTGTGCGCTTGTGGGATTCCATCGAGTCACGGATGACTTGGCTAAGACTACCCAGAGCAGGGTGCTTCTCAAACAACGACTGCAACTCATCCCTGACCTCTTGTCTAGCGTCCATATCCCCTGTCCTGTCGGCTATGTAGTAACGGCGCAAGAGTGAAGTCTTCTGGGTGTTGACGTATTTGTCGATGCCCTTGTTGATGTTGTTGATCTCAAGTTGCCGTTGATAGTCTGCCGGTGAGAACCCGAAGAACTGCGCACCTACATTCCATGCGTTTACGTCCCCCGTAATTGGGTCACCACGAAGGGTATTAGCACCCTCACTGTAGAGCCGGGTTGCCTTCACCATATTGCCTATTGCCGTAGGCAGTATCTGCTCAACCCCACGCTCAATGTGCCCCTCCCGCATCAGACTCAAACCGCGTTCCATCTTGGATGCCACCCCTACCACCGGGCCACCCAGTGCGGTCAATACGCCGGTTACAAAGTCAGGCTTGTCACCTATACGCATGTCACGTATGAGCAGGTCAGTCATGCTGACGCGACCTGAGAAGTCTATATTGGTGTAGTAGCTAAGTGGGCCATAAGTAAGCATCTCACCCATATACTTTCGTGTTGCAGTTTCAAGGTCATCGTCATCATCGTCAGCAAACAAATTATATATAAACGCTGCGATACCAAACAATGGAACCCCCTGTGCCCCAGCAAACAACGCCGCCATGCCGTAGATACCGGCAAGCTGCTTACGCGCCGCCGCTTTTACTTCGGGAGGTTCGTTAGACAACGCGGTCTTAATTGTCTTAGCTTGCAGATACAACATGCTTATGCCGTAACGCTTAAACATAAATATCACACGGCCTATTGCGCCCTGTGCAAACCGAGGGGCTGACGCCGCAGAGGTGCCGCCTTGGGTAGTATCTGCTACATAGATAGCACGGTTGGCAGCTTGCTCTTCCGCCACCGCACCTGTAATTCCTTTTTTGTTCAGCTTGGCAAGCTCAAGGTTGTAAGCAGCAACCAGAGTCACCTGACGGTTCATACGCTCTGCGTGGTGAAACGCGAAACCAGTTACCGCGTTTACTTTGCTGCTAATTGAGTCTTTTTCCGTGGCTTCCAACGCGTCGTATATCTGCGAACCACCGATCTGGCCTTGTTCCTTGGCAACCCGCATTAGTGTGGCAAGCCGTTTGAGTTCAGGGGACAGGCCAGCCTTATCAAAGTCAATGTTATCTATAGAAGGCATCGCCTTACGAGAAGTCTTCTCGCCTTTGCCGCCAAACACCTCAAGGGTCTTTTTAAATCCACTGCCGGTAAATATCCGATACGCTTCACTCAACGCCTTTGTAGCTTCTGGATAACCATACTCGCCACCCAGATACGGATACGTCACCATAGGAACCTGCGCCAAGTTAACAAATGCCGAGGATATGTTTAGTCCCAGCAGCATATTGAAACCCAGTGAAGTGGCAAACTGCGACCAACGAGAGATCGTTGGGTTGTTGATGAAGTCAATGCGCTTACGGTATTCCTCTATGTAGGAATTGATTAGCCGATTATCACGAGCGGGAATAACCGTTCCGTCCGGGTTTTTTACCCCGTTGGCTACGCTCTTAGAATACACTTCCATCTCTTTGAGTTGTGCGTTTAGCTCAACTGCGTATTCCATATTAGCAAGCTGACGTGACGTATTAATCAGTTTCTCTTGGAGTGCGCTAATTGCATCACGCTGGAACCCCGGCGTTTCCTTACGTGCTTGGAATGACTTGGCAAATGCAGTTTCAGGCAACGTATCCAAAAACAATTTAATAACAGCATCCGTTGTTTCTGAAGATACTTTGTTCCGCTCCAACGTCTTAATTACATCGCTGACAAACGATGTAGCGGGGGCACGATTAAAGCGAAGCTGGTTTAAATTTGAATAGGACTCAGTATCTGTGATACCACGTGCCTTAAGTTCCGCAATCTTGCGATTACGCGCACGTTCGGTTTCAAAAGCTTCAACGACGTTATCGGGGTTTCCGTCGATGATATCCGTATAGGACATCCAGTAGTTGCCCTTACGAGTCAGCGGGAAGTAAGGGTCGATATGCCCCCTTTCCACTAGTCGCGCAAATATTTCGTTTTTTATTGCGGCTATTTCTTCTTTAATCCTATCTTTCTCAGACTGCGTAGTTGCAGAGTCTACTTTGTCTCGCAAAGTAACATCTATACGGTTACCCAGTGCTTTGATAATCTCGTCGTACATCTCACGATACGCATTGCGCATCTTGACGTAGAGCGCACGGCCTGTGGGGTCAAGCGTGTTATACAGGCGTTTTACTTCACGTAAGTTCTCTATATCTTTAGCTGCGGCTTCTTTAGCGTCTGCACTGATAGTGCCATCTTTTTTGGGTTTAGCAGCGTAGTCGGCTTCGGTCTTTGTTGGGTCAACCTTGTTGATCGTGCTGAAGTAGACAACCTTATTGAACGTCTCTTCCAGATTCTTGTGCCCCTTAACCCAATCTTGAGCTTGCGTAACCAGCGGCTCGATCTTCTCATTGCGGGACATAATTTTGCCAGAGCGAAGCTTTTGCAAACGATCTACATTGGCAGCGCCGGGGACATGCTTTTCTGCAACTTCAGATAACAAGTTAAGCGGCAGTGCCCCTAAGAATGCTGACCGGACTGCATCGGAGGATGCGTTAACCACGAAGTCGTGCAAGATATCGGCACGTTCTTGGCTCATTAATGGCAAACCTTCGGTCATCTTTGCAAACGACTCAAACATCCGGCTTGCCGTAGCTTTCGGATCAATAGCAGCTGCGTAGAGCAGGCCACCATCGCGTGACTCCGGAGCAGGCGAGAGAATAGAGTCGATAAGCTGGTCTACTTTGTCCAACGTAGTTTCTGAAATTGGCTTGGTAGGAAGACCAAACAGCCCACGGAAGAAGTTGCCAACGATGTTCTGGAACCGTTGCCATGCAGTAACTTTGCCGCCATTGGGATTAATCCCGTTGAGCTTGGCACGGAATTCGTTGTTAGCCATTGCTTCGGCAGCAAACTCTTGTAAGTTAGTAGCGCCGTAGGCCGTATCCAGCAACCCCTTAACATCGTTGAACAGTTTCTGCATTTGCTGCGTTACTGGGTGACTCGCCTTATCCAGCACGTGCGAGAGAGCGGAGTGCCCCGTCTCATGGATTAAAGTGTGCGCCGTCATACCGCGCTCCGAATCCAGTCGGATGGTGTTGGTCGTAGGGTCAAACAAACCGGCAACGGGCTTACCTGCCTCATCGGTCAGGTTGTCTACGATCTCAACATTCGGATTAACCGCAGCTTGAAGCAGCCGCAATGCCAACTTAGCGGTGCGCGGGTCTTTACCCACTGCCATCAAACGCATAGCTTGAGCGAAGTTGCCATCGCTAAGCGCAGAGATAACCGCCGGATGGAGCGGGGAAGCAAGACTTACATTAAGTGCAAGTTCGTTGGGGCCGGTTACAGACGGTTTATTGGGTGTGCGCACCTTGCTCTGCCGTGACCTTGTTTGTGCTGTGCGGAACACACCCAGATCGGAGTGCTGCTGCACGTCGGTCACACTTGCCGGATTGGTAATTATGCTGGTGACAATAGTCTCAGTCGGGGAGTAATTGGCGAAGCTCTGGAACGTCTGCTCCAGTGTCTGCACGTCCGGCGTGATATACATCGCCCCACCAGTTTTACCAAAGTTCTTTTCAATTATATTTTTATAAAACTTTGCATCGACGTTTACGCATCCGTAAGAAATACGGTTGTCCTCTGGCGACACGGTATCAAGGCGCTGCTGTCTACGCTCAGACGGAGTGTCGAGAGAAGTTTTGTGCATTGCCAAGTAGGAACCGGGCAAGTCAAGGAATCTAAGGGACGTGCCATAAACAGCATCAACCTCAACCCGTGCCCCAAACCGTCCAGCCGGAGTAACTTTTTCAGACGGCAACGTCTGGTCAACTGTTTTATTAATTGCCGATTGTGGTAGCACGTCACCCCGTGCAGCACCTATCAATATGGGTGAGGCGGCTATGATCTTACCCTCACCGTCAAATACATATGCGGTAGCCGCTGGCTTATCAACAATAATAAACGGCTTACCTTGCGCGTCTTTATTACCTACAACACGGTCTGCAACCCAAGCTGCCGTTACCGTCGGCATGATAGCGCCGAAGTCTGCGCGGGGCTTTTCCACGACTTGCATCAGCTGTGCAGGCGTAGTCGGCATCGGCATCTGCATAGCTTTGGCTTGGGCATCAAAGTTAACTTGGTTAAACCCGATACTGATTGCCAACACAAGAGCCGCAAGTTTGGTGATAATAGACCGAATTTCTGACGCAACGGCTTTAGCACCCTTGGACAGATATGCCAACAAGTCTTTACGCAGGTTAGCGGCAAACTTAATGGAATCGCTTTTAGCTTTGTAGTGCTGCTCAAGCGTAGAAACTTCTTCTTTATTGAGTTTGCCCAGCGTATCCGGATTGCTCAATAGCTTGGTTGCACGTTCATCTACCCGCGTGGACACACCTTCTATCGTGACGCCTAGTTCAGCTTCACCTTTCTTATACTCTTCAATCGTGCTATCTCCGCGCACCTTCTCTGCGATACCTATGGAATTCTTTGCCATCATACGGTTAAATTGCTCGCTCTCCGTATACAGCTTGGCATCTATGTAGTCAGCAACTAAACCAGCAAGTTTTGCATCGGCAACTTCGTCAAGGTTAGCGTAGACCCATTGCGCAGCTTTTTTGGCATTCTCTCCGTTCATCCCTTTGTAGAATGCAAGCTCAGCCGAACTCTCTACCATCGGGGGCAACCCGGTTTCGCGGACTACCGCACGTGATTCTTCAACCGAAAACACGGCGTTAGCTTTCATTTCTGGCGTGTCATACGCTAGATCATATGCAATGTTACGTAGTGCATCAACCACACGCAGTTGATAGTCACCTAGCTTTTTACTGAAATATATTTTGGCAGCTTTGGCATTGTCTTCTTTAGGACTACTTGCGGTAAGCTGCTCCACCGCTTTAAGCGATGTCGGTTCGTTAACTTCGTCTACTTCTTTGTAAGCAGATACTGCATCGGCAATAAACTCTTCGGACGGCAACTCCACCAATTCAGGTATTTCTTCGGCAACTTTGGCTTCCTTCGTAGGCGTAGCCTTACGTGCCTGTTTCGTGACTACGTTACGTGCTTTCTTTTTACGTGCTTTCTTTTTAGACGCGACTTTAACGGGTTTAGCTTCGGGTTTAGCTTCGGGTTTGGCTTCGGGTTTGGCTTCGGGTTTGGCTTCGGGTTTGGCTTCGGGTTTAGCTTCGGGTTTAGCTTCGGGTTTAGCTTCGGGTTTAGCTTCGGGTTTAGCTTCGGGTTTAGCTTCGGGTTTAGCTTCGGGTTTAGCTTCGGGTTTAACTTCAACCTTTGGCTCAACCTTCGGTTCAGTTTTAGTTTTTGGTTCAAGTTCAATAACTTCTGTTTCCTGCAAATTATTAAGCATTTGGGCATCACTCACCACACCTTGAGCGCCCAAATTAAGGAAAGCAAATTTTTCGCCATCAACTTTAATAGTTACACCGGTTATTTTTGTAGGGTCAGCAGCGTCACGAATAATAGTAAGGGTGGCTGGTTTGCCATCATAAATTACCCGGTGACGCGTTTTTATTTCTTTGGCTTTAACCTCTAATGCAATTGGCTCTCCGCTTTTTCCTGCATCAAGCACCGCAGGAGCCGCTCCAGTAGAAACCACTCTACTTGGCTCAGCTTTTGTAGTTCCTGCGGCAGGTTCTCCGGGTCGTTGTTGTAAAGTCTGTCCAACGCCACTTCCAACAGTTGGAGTTCCAGCGGGGGCAACATTAACTTCTCCATATCCGGGTTCGGGTGTATTAGCATCAGCGGCCTCCGCTATATCTAGTTGTCTTTGAGCGGCGGCTATGTTTGCCAACCGGTCGGTTTCTTCTTGTTTACGAGCTTCTTCTTCAGCTTGGCGTTTTTTGAACGTCGCTTCTTCTTGCTGTTTACGCTGAGCTTCGGCAAGCTTATCTTGCATTTGCGTGTTAACCGGGGCTTCAGGTGCAGCAGGGGCAAACTGAAGTGCTGCTTGTGCCGGAGATGGATTGGTGCGCAACTCTTCCGCAACCTGCTTAACCCTCGTAGCAACTTCAGGCTTTACATTGGGATTTGCAGCAAAGGCAGCAAGCTGCGTCACCGCCGTGTTAAGGTTCTCCGGAACTGCCAAATCAAGCCCCGCAATACGCCTGATAATAGGCGCGTTCTTTGGAACCCCCAAATCCAACAAATCTTTCTGCGTGATCGTAACCGGGGCTTTTGGCGCAGCGGCTTGTGCAGCAGCTTCATTCGGAGGTAGCGGTTCGCCAAATATATCAGCGGGGGCTTTAGCAAAAGTTTTAGCCGCCCCCTTTGCCGAAGTAATTGGCGTAGTGGCTTCTGCTTGACGACGCTTTGTTTCTGCGCGTTCTTCGGAAGGACGAAATACCGGTGGCGCACCCAAGTTAAGTTCTTGTTGCCCCGTTTGAACTGGTGCAGGTTGCCCAAAATCAAACTCGGTTTGGTTAGGATTAGACGTATCTTCGGGGGGCACAGGAGGCGTTGAAGGTGTAAGTTCAAAATCCGGACGCGTCTCTTCCGATGGCGACGGGGTCAGTTCAAACGCCGGTCTTCCAGCGTTACGTTCTTTTTCCGCAGTTATACGAGTTTCTTCAACCGCTTTGCGATCACTTGCTTCTTTACGGGCAGCAAAACCTTCCTTGACAGCACCGGGGGCACCAAATACGCCGCCGCCGACAGCACCTTTAATTCCGGCATTGATCATCCGGTCAATGTTATCTGAGGAAAAGAAGTCCCCTTTGACCCCTGCCAGATGCTCGGCTGCGATCTGCAAAGCTTCCTGAGTGCTTTCAGTTAAACCTTCCATGCCAACGGTAGTCGTGAGTTCCCTAATAGCACCACGTTTCACGGCTTCCGGAATGACGGTGCTTCTCTCCAACATCTGTTTTGCAAGGGCAGCTTTGCCAGATGCCCCTAACTTATCAAGTATACGTCCGGGCAACAGCGTATCCAATGCAGCAATAGGCACACCCATTGCCAGTGCGATAGCAGGCTCCATATTACCGGTCTGCTCGTAGACGCCTTGGAATACGTCGGGCGCATTCACCCCATAGGAGGACGCAGCTAACCCTGTTTTGAGGCCCGTTGCAGCACCTGTTGCACCGATCTCTTGGCCTGCACGACGTGCCATAGTAGCCGCAGCTTGTGCCGCAGCTTCCTCACCTAGACCTTGTTTAGCTGCAAACTCCGCAGCGCGTGTAGCCGCCAACTTCTCAGCGGCACCCACAGCCACACGACGACCCACCGCAGCGCCAGCACCAGCACCGGTCAGCATACCCAGCATATCCGGCGTGAGTTCGCCTACCGTCTCCGCTACATAACCCGGAACGTCCCCAATCCCGCGCACATCCTTATATGACTTATACGCAGTGGGGTATTTGAGTTCAGCTTCGCGTTGTTTAACCGCAGCTTCTTCCAGTTGCTGCTTGGCGTAATCGTTGTAGCCCAGTGTAGACGCAGCCAACGCCGGTATGACATCAGTAATTGTGCTGCCCAGACCTGACGCTGCACGACCAAAGCCACCTTTGATTAGCTGGCCTAACCCCAATTCGCGGTAATCTGGATTGTATTCCGGGGCTTTCCCGTACTTATCGGCTATTTTAAACGCACGTGTTTGTATCTCATCGCTTGACATTGTGTCCGGAAAAGACACCGGCCCAACATTCGGTATATTTACGGTTGGCATTATCTAACCTTCGAAGTTAGGCAGTTTAGTCTACGGGATACTGTTGATACGAAGTCGCACCGCCAAACCTAGCAGGAGGCGTTGCATCAGCAATTATTTTATCGCGGTATTGTTGTCTAGCCCTGTCAAGAAACGGCGTAACTTTCGGCGAATCCAACGCAATATTTTTATTTTGTATGTCCGCAATAAGGTTATCCGGCGCACCAGCATTCTTCAACGCACTAATTATTCTAGGGTCTTTTGGGTTTGGGTTTGAAAAAACTTCATCCACATACTTTGCTGCTGCAACCCCCGCCGCAGTCGGGCCGGTTGCGCCTTTACCGCCGCCCACAAATGCAGCGGCAACAACGTGATACGGAATTCCCGATTCTTTTGAAGTTCTTTCTATAATTCGCTCCAAACCCGTTGCTCTATTTCCAAGCTGAGCAATTTGAACCCTTGCTATCCTATCAAGTTCATGTATTCTCTCGTTTGACATATCAGTAGCACGTCGAGACGCCTCTTGTATTTTGCTGCTTTCAATATTTGCACCCGCCGGTAACGCAGATTTAAGAATCTCCACTGCTTGTGCGGCTTTACGTTCGCCAGCAGCAAAAACGTCCATTTTACGTTTGTCTGAAGTTTCAAGCGCGGTTTTGCTCATACCAAGAAGTTCTTTTTCAGCAGTTTCTTTTTCATTTTTACGTTGCAATTCAAGGGCGTTTATACCACCCACCGCGTCACCTATTGTAGTGAAGATGCTACTACCCGGTTGCGGACGACCTTTAGGCATCGCTGCGTAGAGAGATTCTTGCCATGTTGGAGCAGCACCTTTACGTTCTGCCGTAGCGCGTACCCTTGCATTATCAACAGCAAGTTGTTTTACTAATTCTGGGTCTTGCCTGTTGTAGTTGGCGAAAGATTCACGCCCCCGTTCTTCGGCAGCATCGGGGTTAGTATTTATCGCATTGTTTAGCACACTTTGAATTCCGGGTTGCGTCGGCCCTGCTCCTGCCGCAGCAGCGGGTGAATAGTTTCCCGTTTGGATTTTAAAGTCTGGCTGCAATGTTGCGGCGGCAGTAGGACGTTGGGCCGAAGGTCTTGGCAGTGCAGTGGGGATACCGCCTTGAGGCCCACGCATATCTTCGTAATCCGCAGCGTTCTGACCTATGGTAGGAGGCGGTGGGCGCTCTTGATTTATAGCAGCAGGTTTAACGGCTGTTTTAGGATCATAGCCTTTTAAATACTCGTAAGCGTTTTTTAACGCAGCAACTTTGGACTCAGATAATGCCCTCTGTTCTGGCGTTGCCGATTCAAAATAACCTATGCCTTGTCTTTGCATTGCTTGACGCAATTCAATCAAATCTTGATTGCGCTTGTTAATTGCTGCGCCTTCTTCTTCTCTAGCAAGTTGATCTAATTGAAATTGAGATTTAGCTTCGCCGCCTTTATCAAACGCAACAATCCCACCCGCAGCCATTGCTTCAGGTTGAGCAGCTTGATTAGCGCCGGGAGCAGCGGCTATGCCACCAGACATAGGTTGGCCTTGGGCTTGTGCTGACATCTGACCGGCTTGTTTAAGTCCACCGGAAAGTTTATCCACAAGTTCTTTTTTAGTGGCCTCCATGTTTTGTTTATCAAGTTGTTCAACCACGGTTCCTTCGTTTCCTTGATTCATAGAAGCAAGTATTCTTGCCCTAGCTTTGGATTCCTCTTCTCTTACTTTAAGGGCGGCTATCTTTGACAAAGCATCAAGAAGTTTAGGGTCAAGTTGTCCTTGCGGAGCCTGTTGAGGCGGCTTTTGAGCGCCCCCTTGTGGTATTGGAGGGGTTTGCGGCGCGCCACCCAAAGTGGGACTACCACCCATACTACCCATGCCACCCGCAAGTTGAGCAATACCACCTTGGTTCGGAGAAGGTTGACCGTTCATAGTTATTCCTTAAGTACGAGGGGCGGTGGTAGTGGTGGTAGTGGAAGACGCTGGAGTAGTAGAAAAGATTTTATCAAAAAACTTATCAGCCCCGCCAGCCGCAGTAAACGCATCGGCAAGCCAATCAGACTGTTGATAATTATTAGACTGCGCTTGAATTGGAAGGCCTTGCAACAGTTTCTGCTGGAAAGTGAGCTTGGTAAACGGATCGTTACGCTCTTCCTCAAACTGCGCTTTGTCTGCGGCAATCCCTTCTTGCTCAATAGCACGTTGCTGACCACCCAATTCAGCTTGTTTACTCAAGGCTTGGAGACCGTAGGCGTTATTGGCTGTTTGAGCCTCAAGCCCACGCCCTTGCTCAGTATTGAACTGACCCATAGCCTTGTCAAAAGCCGTTTGATAACCCGCCCCCAACGCTGCATTTTGTTGTGTTTGCAGGTTACGGTTGGATTCACTTTGTAACAAGGCTTGACGAGAGCCACCGAACCCCCCTGCCTGAGTTAATTTAGCCATGTTGGGTTGCAGGTTTAACTGAGACTGACGACGCATCTCTTCCATTTGCGGGTTAAGGGCAGCGGACAGATACGGGTTCATGTAGTTCTGCGCTTGGTCAGCCGTGAAGGTCTGCGGAGTAAATGCACCCATCTTGTTTGTTGGCACGTTTAAACCAGCAGAGGCATTAAAGGCCGCTGTTTGACCAGCAGACTCACCCGCAGTCAGGGGGCCAGAGTAAGATTGATACGGAGTATTAGCAAGTGCCGCACCCTTACCCAGCATGTCCGTAACGTAAGGCCCAGCCCAGTTTGACAGGTTGGATTCTGCGCCGATAGCATTAGCAGGAACTGTAACTTTACTACCTGTTGTACCTGCACCGTTAAACCCCATAATACCGCCGCCAGCATAGCCCACTGAACCACCCAGCAAGAACTTATCGGGGTTGATCTGTTTGCCTTGCTTCTTGGTGCCAGTACGAGCTTTACGGATTTTGTCCATCATGCTGTAAAGGCGTTCTGCCCCAGCATCGGAGTTCCCGTTACCAAGATGGCTAACCACGTCAGCCGGAATAACAAATTCACCGTGACTCAATCTAGCCTCCTGATTTCCCTCAATATTTGCAGGTAGTTTATCAGCCATTCCATCGGTCGAGCCAGACAAATAGTTCCCGCGTTTAAGGGCAGTTATGCCACCACCGGAAGCGTAGTCAATAAGATTGCGAAACCGAGGGTCATCTTGAGGAGAGCCATACTGAGGTGGCGCAACTTCGTCGCCGGGATGTCGGGTGGGAGGCGGCGTAAACGGTATATCACCACCCCGCCAACCACCATTTGGCTGGGCAGGGCCACCCGTTAAACCTGTTTTATCAGGCCCGGGATATATAGGGCGCGTATCGTTAGGGTCATACTGTAACCTCTCGCCTAAAGGTTTTTGAGTAGGTGGGTTTACCAATGATTCCAACCCCTTCATCGTCGGTGCCATACGATCAATCACACGCGACGCAGGGATAGCAAGCTCTCCATCAAATTCATTTTGCGGAGCAGTAACAGCGGGACGTTTCTGCATAGCCGGATTAGCTGCGTTTAAAGCAGCAAGACCTGTGGCTTGTTGCCCCACTGCCGTTTTAGCCGAAGCTACGTCTGCCGGAGCCGACTGAATTACATCCGTGAAGTAACGCTGGCCTGAACTACCCGGACGGCGGGTAGGGTCATAGGTGCTAGGAACCTGCTGTTGCACTGTGTTGTATGTTGGAATACCGCCTTGATAGCCAGTCAGTTGTGGTGGTTTTTTAAGAACCCCACTTGCACCCAGTAAAAAACCACCTCCAGCAACTAGTTTAGCCCAATCGGTTTCGTCTTCAAACTCACCCGCTATAACATTACCATTAATGTCTTTCTTTGGGACTCTCTTGGTAAAATAACCTTTTACTTTGTCAAAGACATTTTTACCTAAACCTTTAGAAAGATCCTCTACTTTTTTACCGAGTCCTTCCGTAATGCCGCCGCTACCTGTATCAGTAGCATCGGTAGACCCAACAACATTTCCGTTTGCGTCTACGCTTATCGTGCTGCCGTCATCATAGGTATATTTGTAGTTACCCGTGACAGGGTCTAGAACATAACCAGTGAAGTCTGGTAGATCATCAGTATAATTTGTTCCACCGCCTCCACTAGAGCCACCATCGCCAACTTCATCGCCGTCATCAACCTCACCTACCCATACAGTGTCGCCGCTGTCGTCGTCATATTCCCAAGACATAATTAGCTCCTTAAAATCTTAAGTAATTCTTCGTTTATAGCATGGACACTACCACCAGCAGCGGCACGGACGGGTTTTGCTTGTTTAGCGTCGTCAGCCCCGTAATAAAGGTCGTTTTTTAAGGCGTAAAGCTCGTAAGGCGTTATTGTAACAGGGGCTTGTTCCGGTGTCGGCGCAGGGGGTTGAGCTTGATTTCCCTTTGAACCCATTAAAAATGCCAACATCGGGTTAAACCCAGAACCGGGTGTCGTAGTAGTGGTTGTAGTAGTTCCCCCGCTTCCACTCCCCGTTCCTGTCCCCGTTCCACTCCCCGTTCCTGTCCCCGTTCCTGTTCCTGTTCCTGTTCCCGTTCTTGTTTTTGTCGTGTCAACTATCGGCATACAGGCGTTGTCTGCAAAGCTCCAGACCATTCCCGGCCCGCAGTCTGGGATAGGGGTATCTGCTTTAACTTTGTGTTCCGGCAATATGCAAAGCCCATTGCGGTCATCTACAAAGTGAAGCTGGCACGGTTCTGGCGGAACATCAACCGGAGGTGGCTCTGGAACGCCGCCCTGATCTGGCGCAGGAGTTAATGGCGTTTCTGTATCTACATACGGCTCAAACTCATCTTCCGGCGCGGGGACTTTGGGTGCGTCTGGAATGTATTCACCACCAATAATTTCAACTTTAGTAGGGTTAGTTTGATCCGCAAAATATTGATATGCTTTTTTCTCTTCGTCCGTTACCGGCATCCGAAAATCAGGTTTTGACTGGTCTATAAAGTTGTCAGACGGCTGCGGTTCTGGCTTAACTTTAGGCGTTACCTCTGGAATTACTTCAGTGGTTTCTTTATTCTTAGCATCAGCCTCTGCCTGTAGTCTTACCCGCTCTGTCTCCGCATCTGCGGCTATTTTTGCTTTAGTGGCTTCGTCGGTAGTTTTTTCTTCTGCCTGTGTTGCCGTTTCGGTATTAATATAGTCGGCTATTTTTTCTGGCGGAACAAAACCATTTAGCGTAGTTATAGCGTCCCTAGTTGCGGTGTCTAAGGTTGTATATATGGTATTAAAGTTTTTTAAACTTTCATCTAATCTATTGTGAACTTTAATAAGGTTGTCTACACCACCATCTGTATAT
>Ga0181355_1000218_pt1 | contig 23614 bp, 18 predicted proteins | sample Fa13VDMM15DN_FD_130099 | JGI IMG/M metagenome (GOLD analysis project Ga0181355, IMG submission 130099) | Freshwater viral communities from Lake Michigan, USA - Fa13.VD.MM15.D.N | ecosystem: Environmental > Aquatic > Freshwater > Lake | place: USA: Michigan | collected 2013-09-23 | reverse complement strand
GCTGATCTCGCAGATATTGAAAACTTGTGATTGTGTCCAGCACCACGGCCCAGTCTGCATTGGTGCGTTGATATTCAAAGCGTTCACCTACGTCGTCTATTGAGAACGCCACTTCTACTGTTTTAAAATGCTTCCAAATTTCTGGGCCGCGTGTGGGCCATTGTGTGCCATTTGTGTTGTAGTGTATTTCAACTTGATGTGCAATACCACGATCCACAATGCCCTGCAACATGTCAAAGTGTTGATCAATCATAAATGGCTCGCCGCCGGTGAATTCGATGTAACGTATGTCATTCAAACAGGCGTCAATTTCTGTCCAAAATGACAGATTTTCTCTTGGCCAAGCGCCAGCACGTAGCATTTGATAGGGAAATGATTTCTTTTTGTCTTCCTCGGGCGGCATGTCAGCAAGTTCTTCTGTGGCAAATTGACTGCTTGACCATGATCCGCATATACGACACTTTAGGTTGCAGATGTTGCCTAGCTTCAAATCTAGGAACATCAGGGGCTTGGCATCAGTCGTCCATTCCCCTGATATGCCCATGTGCTTCATTCTGTCTAGTGTGTGCATGCGTTTTGATGTGCGGCCAGCACGTTCTTCCATCCAGCACTTTCTGCATGTCTGCGGTTTCCGGCCTGTTAGGAACTGTTCACGCAGTTGGGTCATTGCTTGTGAGTTTTGTATGCTGTCAAAGTCAGCTGTGAGCAATGAGAACTTGTTGCCGGCATCATCCAACAACTCGTCGTCAGCCAAACAGCATGGTCGAACTGTGCCAATGGGCGAAGCTTCTAAAGAGACCCAGGGTAATACGCAAAATTTATCGTGTGGTATATTCATATTATGGAAAACAGGTTTTCTTACAAACTGGTAACATGGTGTTGTTTGCTGCCAGACTAGATTCTAATTTGTCAGCGTACAGTAGCATAATGTCTTCCAAGCTGGTGTGCGCGAGATTGATACAATCAAACGACGTTACCATTTTGGAAAACACTTGCCGTCCAGGATAGTTGTTTAGGGTTTCAAAGTGCATCATACAGCAGGGCAAGGCATGCGCTTGAAAGTCAATGTATAATTTATTGTGCTGTGCCCACGGACAACGTGAATTATTTACTATTCTTTTGCGCTTGACCGCAGGAATTGGCCTAAACAGTTTACTGTGTGATTGTACTTCTGCGTCTGACAGTGTTGTAGGCATTAGATCATGCAAATAATTGCCATTTACTTTGACAGGCCATACATTCAATCCTTGAAATCGCACCAGGTGCGGCATTCTGAATTGTACACTACTAAATCCCAGTTTGCAACTTAATTGATTGATTGAATCAATTTGATGTTGATTGTGTTGAAATATCAAACAGCGCCAGTTAGCTGTGCCGCCTGCTTCTATAAATGCCTGTGCATTGCGCATGACCTTAGAATAGTCCACATCAACGCGGTATAAATGATTTGTGTCGGCTAGGCCATCAATGCTAAAATTAACAACTACATTGGGTATTTGTGCCAGCTGGCGCCACCAGTATTGACTTCTAATTCCTCCATTGGTAGCAATGTTAATCCTGACGTCTGCGGGAAACAACGCAATCAAATCCAACAGTGCAGGATTCATTACAGGATCACCTTTGTCGCCTTCAAACGTGACTATTTGTAAATTAATTAACTTTGCCACGTCTAACCCTTTGAGCATGTTCAAGGTTAAATGACCCAATGGCAAATCAGGATGTAAATGCCCATCTTCTGTAAATCTAGGACAATGCGGGCATTTGCTGTTACAGTAAGAACTGGGCTCTACCACTAATTCAATGATGTCCTGGGCAGTCATTTTAATGCTCGTAATTCTGGAATTGTTTCTAATATGTTTTCGTTTCTAATTCTATCTAGGTCTTGCATGTTTTTCCAAAATTTAGGAAGTAGTGCAGTGTTGTCAGTGGCCATCATGAATTTAATAGCACTTTCAAAGCCCACTGTGGCACGGGTCAATCGATCCAGTGGGCGCAACCATTCCAGGTGTGCTAGATATTTTTCTTTTAGAATTTCTTTATATGCAGCAGGTGCAATATCTATTCTGTATTGAACTCCGTCTTGCAGGATGTTTACATTGAGATCTTGCGGGCGAATAAATCCTCGATCAACCCAGTTTCGGTGGAATTCAGGAAGATGTAACGCATTCATAATGCTTAGTGTGGGCGAAATGTAAAAATCAACGTCTGGGCATATTTCCAGCATTTTTTCACGGTTGCGTTCGATCTGATCCCAGTCAGTACCTTTGCGTATGTACTCTGCTCTAGGGCCCATGGCATCCAGGCTTGCACCCACTGCCACACTCGCAAACTTTTTCCAGTAATCAAACACCAGTCGATCTTTTAATTTGACTTCAGTAAAGTTGGTATTGTATATTAATTTAACATCAAAACGTCCACGACGTTCTAGTTCATCTAAGATGTTGTAGTGTTCTTCCATCAACAGAGGTTCGCCTCCGGCAAAATAAATCTTTTCCACATGGTCAAGATGCGGAATTAGCTGTTCCCACATGTCATTTTTATCACGACCTGCTATGTTTAACACACGGTTTTGGCGAGCCCATTCCGGTCCGGCCAACTGTGTCTGATCCTGGAACCATTGGGTGCTGAATGTGGGCCCACATGTTCTACAGCGCAAATTGCACAGGTTTGAAAAGCGTATATCCCAATAGGTCATTTCAAATTGATCCACAGTGCCGTCCGGTGTGGTAGCGTGAATCTTGTGAATCTGATGCCCGAAGTGTTTGTTTGAGCTTTTGCGTCCGGAAAAGAACCCTGACTGTTCTTGTTCATAACAACGATCACAAGCAGGATTCAGTTGTTCTGTCAGCATGTCTGTGCGCAATTTTCTTTGTGCTGGACTATTCCATATTTCTTTAAGAGTGTGTGTTCTGGCATTGCCTACAGGAGGGTTTTTCCATTCAGCATGACAGCACGGATGCACTTCGCCTGTGGGGTAGGCATGCAAATGAATCCAAGGATACATGCAAAACGTGCTAGAATCTTCTAGTAGAAATCTTTCACGTTCTGTTAGTTCTGTAGGGATCAACAGATCAGTTGAGTTATACTTGTATTGAGTCATACCATTCTTTTAATTCAGGAAATGCTGTGGCAAAGACTTTGTTACGGCGCTGATCATACTGTGAGAAGAACTGTTTAAAATCATTCAACAGCTTGGGCATTTCAAATGCATCAGAGTGCGGAGTTTTCACTATGTCTAAGTAATCAATTAATCTTTGCAAATGATTATGTTCGTGTTCATGCAAGAATTCACTGTGACTGTTTTGAGCAAGCCAAGTTTCTAACACTGTTTTATAGTGTGTTTTCAACTGTACAGGCAGTATCAGCGGGCTTTGAAAGCTGGGGAAGCGTAAGATATTCAATGTGAAACTGATAGCGTCACGTCCGTATTTGACTTTCCATTGCAGTATGTGTTCTAACAACTGATCCAAGCTGCTCAAGCACAAGGCATTGATTGTACACATTACATGTATGCTACGGAACTGTCCAGAGTCTAACAGTCTTTCGACAGTATTAGCCCAACTGTTCCACTCGAGCCCGTCACGAATGTATTCGGCTTGCAGTCCGACTGCTTCATTTGAAGTGTACAAATCAATTGCCATGCCTTTTGTGCTTGAGAGCAAACGGTCGATGTCCACTTGTGATCCCAGGTTACTATTGATAGCCAAGCGTGTTGAACTCTTGCCTGAATTTGTTTTAAACCAGTCAATGAGTTTCCAAGTGTGCCCAGACATGAGAGGCTCGCCACCGGTGATTCTGAGCTCTTGCAGGGTTCGATGTAGATCCGATTCCCACCAGTCAAAAAATGCATCAATGTATGGGTTGCTTTCTCCATAATCATATAATTGCGCACTATCATGGGTGTGAGTAAAATGGTTGCGACCATCGGATACCAATTGGGTATATGGGCCATGTCGTTTGATATCGCGTACCCAAGTACTGCTAAAAGCTGGATTGCAATAACTGCAAGCAAACTGACAAGTGCGGTCAAAAGCGATCTCAAGTGTACGGAGGTTGACGTCTTCAGTGTATGGTGTATTTCTAGCTTCATTTAGGGCCTCTATGGGATATATCCGTGATTTGTACACACGGTCGCTCACAGCATCACGACCCATGTCTTCAATTTTCCAACAGTACTCACAGCCAGGGGGACGCTCCCCTGCAATCATCTTACGTCGATCTTCTTTCTTTTGATCGGTATTGTGCAGCAGCCTAGAGTTGATACTGACTTTATCTTTGTCGATCAAATGGGCTGGCGGGTGATGACAACTTGTGGTCTGTCCACTTCCTAACCAAATGGTCGCGTTGTACCATTTCGCTGCACAAAAACTGTCTGAGAGAGGGTCTAATACTGTTTGTTTAAATTCTAAATCATTCATTTGTTTGAGTTGATATATTGAAAAAATCTTGCAGGCAACTGGTCCATGTGCCGACGAGCAAACTCTTGAAGATGCTGTTGATTGTATTTACAAATGGGTTCCGCTGCCTGGACAAAAGCCCCAAGGTCTTGACTGCACAAGTCCTGAATAGTGCGGACCACACGATCCATGCGATCTTGATTGTTATCCAACTGATCAAATGTTTCATCAATTAGGCTGTGAAACGTCTGGAACCCAAGATCACGCAGGTCCCGATAGAACCCGTAATTAGACACAGCAACAAACGGATGGCCGATAGCAAGTGGTTTGCACATTTTTTCTGAAAACAAACTCCAAGGATAGTTATAAACAGTTTCTGTAACTACTGAAAAATACGTGTCAATATATGGCTCGGGTTTTATGTAAATTTCTCCCCATTCATTATTGAACAACTGAGCTTTTACATATCCTGCTTCCACAGTAGTGCCGTGATATCTATCAACTTCATAATAAGGAGGCAACAGTCGAATTGGCTTTAGATGATCGTCAAGGTTGGTCCACAAAGCCTGATCGAGCAAGCCCAGTTGTTCTAGTTGATTTAGTATAGCATATCTATGGTGGCGACCGCGACCATTCAGGCACAAAAAAGTATAAGGTTTTGCAGTTTTGGAAAAGATTTCAGGTGTGCGTTTGCAGGCTTCTTTATTTTCTTCGTATCTAAAAGGTTGTGTTAGAAAATGTTCAAACAGCATGCAATTGTATTCGGGAGGCATGCGTCCACCGCCTATCAGTTGAATTTGGCCGCCAAGCACCAGATCTTCAATGCCATATTTTCTCAGGTGCCATAGCAAAGTTTCCGAACCTTCTGCAGGATTGGCAAATATAATTTGACATTGCTCGCACATGCTTCTCACACGATCGCCATTTAGTCGCAGTTGTTCACGGCCTATCAAGTAAGTAGCACCGAGAACTAAAGGAACTGTTTCAAATTCATAATACAGTTCGTCGGCGTATGGGTGCAAAAACTCAGTGAGTTCAGTACAAGCGTCAAGATAAAACATTAGTGATGACTCCAATATTCACATTCCGCCCACCATGATTTCATTTCGGGAAAGGTCTTTAAAAAGTCAGTGCCTCTGCGGCGATCATGTTCTGAAAAGAATCTATAAAAGTCTGCTCGAGCAGCAGAATGATCTTGATCTCGTGCAGCTCGCATCCACGCAATGTCTCTATCTAAACGTGCTATTTCGTAGTCTTTAAATCCGTGAAATGGATCTTCGGGAGTTTCACTTTGCCGTATCATCCAGGCCCATAAATGTTCCAGTCGATCAGCATAGGCTTCGGGTAGGATTTGCAAGCTCTGCCATGCAGGTTCGCGTAGCACAGGCGTATCAAACCACACACGCTGATAGGTCTGTGAGTATGTGTTGCGCAGGCCTAGTATACCAGCAAACAAGTTTTCCAAGCTGGTTACTGATAGATTGTTCATTGTGACAATAAACGTTAGGCTATTGTAACTAGGCACTTCTGTAAGGAATTGATTTACCCTGTCCCATAGCAGGTTGAAGTCAAGTCCGTGACGCATGTATTCTGCTTGTGATCCCCATCCGTCCAAACTCACATACTGCATGAAGTGTTCGATACGGCCGTCGCACAGTTGTTTTACATAGCTCAAGTACTTCTGCCAGGATTTTTCATCTACGGAGAAGTTTGATGTAACATTCAAATGCAGTTTAGCACTCGGATTGGCCAGCACATGATCAAAAACTCTATATGTGTTCTTGTCTAATAGCGGTTCTCCGCCAGTCATGCGAAAATGCACCAGTTCTGGATACAAGGTAGGCCACCACTCCCAAAATGCTTCTACATAAGGGTTATGTTCTCTAACCGGTATAACCCTGCGATCTCCACCAAAATGCCCAGGATCATTGTGAACACGAGCAGTAGGGTAGCCGCCCAGTCGGTCCACTTCTTGTTGCCAGCTGCTAGAGAATTGCGGACTGCAATAACTGCACATGAGATTACACACATTATTAAAATTAACCTCAACGTAGCTAGGGATAACGTCACTTTCTTCTCCTGTTGAATTCTTTATCCGGTCAAAGTCCACAGCGGCCCAAGGCTCGCCTGAACGATAGTGCCTGTCACTTAGTTTGTTTTCGTTTTCCATGTTCCAGCAATACTCACACTCGGCGGGCTTTTCGTTCCGCAACATCAGTACACGTTGAGCTTTCTTGTGCGGTGTATTGTGTAGTGATCCTGGATCTGTGGCTAAGTTGTCCATAGGTATCTTATGCAAGGGCGGATGGTAACAGGAGTTGTTGAGTCCTGTGGGCAAATGCAGGCTTACTTGTTTCCATTTGGCCAAGCAAAGTGCAGGGCCCAGGTCTTGTTTCATTTGCTCAGCAGAGTTTAAAAACTTGCTTTTGCTGTTTATTGTTTCATCACCTTTGTTCATGTAACCACTTCTCTACTGTTGGTTGCAGAAATTCTGCAAATTCTTGATTGGCTTGCGGGGTAGGATGTTCATGACAAAAATACCCTTGCTCTTCCCACCAGCACCATTCTTTGATCTGTTCGTCCCAGGCAAACGTAGCGGCTTTGCCTGGTGTAATTCCATTGCTGTGCATACGCCAGCCCACATCTGATGCGCCCCAGCCGTGCTGGAACCATTTGCTGTTTAACCGTGTGGCAATCCACTGTTGCCAACTTGAGCATAGTACATCAAATCCAAATGCCTGTGCCAACAACGGGTCAACGTCACTTAGTCCACCAATAAACGCAATGGGATTGTCTATGCGATTGCGTATCTCACTCATTATAGCATGATTCAGTGAGGTGCGTATATCAAATATATCTTCTTTTTCAATCCATTCATGCGGTGGGGCATTTCTTATACGCCCATAATCACGTCCGGGTTCAGTCCAAATCCATACTACAGGAACATCAGCAGGCACACGCATGTTAACCAGTCGATCCAAGCAAACTAAGTTGCCCTGCCCCGGGGTAAGACAATGTTCATACAGCCAAGGCCAATGATCTGCCAGACGCACATTGCCGGGCAAGGGTTGATTGTTACCTTTGTCATAATTATCGTTGGTAAAGCCTTTTAGTGCCCAACTATCTCCGGCAAAGATGTACTTCATTTTAAATCCTTTTTCTGCTGGGCAAAAATTTGATCACCGTTGTACTGTTCTGGGCAGAACCTGCACTGATCAATGGGCTGATTTAAGTTGCCCACAAACTGTTGTTTGACTGTGGCATCGTCGGTAATACGCAAAGGCCTGTAACTCAGCATGAGTTCACGATCCTCTGCGCTGAGTGTAAGTGGGTGCTGTTGATCAAACTCGGGTAACACAGCCGCAACACCGCACTTGTACAGCTCGCCACGTATGAAATGATGGCAGGTTTTCATGTGGCAAATGTCATGTGCGTTGGCAACATCGCTTTGATGCAGGGTCAACGCACCATCTTGTTTGATAATGGCACCTTGGTGAAACCACCAGTTGTATTCTATTTTGATGCGCACACCGCGAGCATCAGTAATGGTCATGTACTGTTGATAAGGATTGTCTGTGTTAAAAGTCACAGTGTGTGGTGCTTGACCAAAGTCTTTTACCTTTTGTATGATTTCCTGCTTGTGCTGTTTGTTGTGTACGCCTACCCATAGCTCAATATTGCGATGTTGCTCTAGTACAGGATAAAGGTTAGCATGCCGATCCAGTCTAAAGCCATTGCTGATAATTCTTAGTTTCTTGTTTGGCCATAACTGATTTATTCCCTGTACCCATTCCAAGAACGTGGGGTTCAGTAGCGGTTCGCCGCCTAGAATACCAATACTGCCAATGTCCACTTGTTCAGCCCACTGTTGATATACGTCAGCATAGTCGCTCCAGCGTTGATATCCTGTGAAATTGTAGTCATTGAAACGATTGCAACCTGAGCATGCTAGATTGCAAACATTAATAATATAAAACTCTGCGTAGGGTATGCGTAGCTTAGGCATGTAAATCTTGTTTTTGAATCCGCTTCAACAACTGATAGTTGTGTTCCAGTACTGACTGCATGTCTGCGTACATGGCATCAAGTTCTGTCACGCTCTTTTTGGCCAACTGTGCTATGATATTTGTAATTTCTTTTAATTGATAATCAGGTGGATCTTCGCTGTAGCCCTCGTTCCACCAGGCATCAAATGTGCGGAACCCTAGAGCACGCAGTCTGAGCAAAAAGTTCTGCGGTCCATGCACAACAAAAGGTGTGCGCATTAGCATGGGGCGCCAGATCTTTTCGTCTATGTAAAAGGTGTTGCCCGACCAGTAGGTTAAATTCACAATTTCCACAAAGAAGTCAGGATACACTTTGGTAATATTCAGTGTGGTAGGATTGAGAATAGGGTACTGATCAATTGAGTCAATTGTTAATGGTGCGGCTTGCAATAGCTCTACTGCACTTTGTACTTCTGTCCTGGAGTGGCCCATAAACATCATGTCTTCTACGCCAATAAAGGGCCTGTGATATGAATCTGTTACTCGGGTATGATAAGTCTGGAGCGTTTGATCACTGTGATACTGACGCAAGTAACTGCCAAGAAACAGTCGAGGCAGATTGCCGTGTCCAATAAAGTGTCCAAAGTGTTTGGCAATTTTCTTGTTGCTGACTGGTGGGGTGTATCGTTGTGCAGCAGTGAGATATACTATTTGTGGATCTATAACAATGTTGTAACGATCGTGTAACTCAGCCAGATTGCAGGTTGTGATATAAATGTTGCTGGCACTGTAGTCAAAACGAACACACATGTGGTCCAGCAAGTCATACAGGCCAAGACTGCGGGCACACGGCCCCTCGCCCTTTGTGCCAAGATCAACTCGTGGTGCGTCAGATGTCATGGCATGTGCTAGATCAATAATCAGCTGATCGCGATTCCAAATTGTGCTGTCGCTGGTGGCAAACTCAATCATTCATGTACTCAGTTACGTGATCAAATACCCCGGACTTTGACAGTACGTATTCACCAAATGGTTCTACACCGTGTAAGTCATAAGGCAGAATATGCGTGTTGACTGTAACAATTTCAGGACAGAACTTTTGCATAATTTCCCGGTCAGACACTGGTTCGCTTACTAGATTAACAGTTCTAATGTCGTGCTGAATCACACAGCCAATGTCTGCGCACAAGCGGCTCAGCGGATAATACTGTCTGACCATTGCTCCATTTACACAATCCAAGTACCGACGATGTTTGATGTCATACAATAGGTTCTTGGTGATTTTAGGGTGAATCAAGGTACACAGTCTAACCACATGGCACAGTTCAAATTGCGTTTGTGCAAAATGCTCAAGAGCCAGTCTGTTACCGCCATACACAGACTCAGGAGCATACACAGCATCTACGCTACCAATTAGCACAAACCTATTAGCTCTTACTGTGCGCAAACTGCGAGTAAGCTGTTGAACATTGTTGGTATCCCACGTTGGATCTTGATTGGCCAGCAGTCTGTTACCCGAAGGGGCCGCGCAGTAAACAGTGTCAAACTCACCATGATCAATTTGTTCTATGTTTGAGGAATTATAAGATAGGTCCGCACCAATACCTGCGGCTAGCACAGAGCCAATCAAACCGGTGTGACCTATCAAGGCGTTCATTACCAGCCTTCTTGAGCTCTAATAACATCAATCTCGCGTGTCATTATGCCTTGATTATGCCAGTTAGATCTATAGTGCTTCTTAAAGAATTCACTTTGTTCTGCTTCCATCACAATCATTGGTAAACCCAATTGTGTGTGTAATTCTTCTGCTAATCGTCCGGCCAGCAGTCTGGGCTCTGAAGTTTCTACAGTTTTCCATAGTTCGGCTAGCGCATCAAAGTTCTGCACTAGAGTGTGATCCCACGCAGTAAGCATGGCCATGTATGTGCCTTGCCGGGCTCCAGCAATGGCCCAGTATCCGTGTTCTGTATCAGCACCAACGTTGTGCCAAATGGTTAAGTGATCCAAGTTGCGTTGATGCACACGGTCTTGAAACTCTGCTGTGGTAGGCTTGCGTCCACGATCCAAGCACATTTTAACACCTTCGCGGAAGCCCGCACGCCATGCATGGAAAGCAGATCCATTAGGGTATGTGATTGAGTAGCAGTCATACATAGGCCAGTATAACGGATCAAAGCAGAACTCTACTTGTGTTTCTGCTGTGCCGTCTGTGGCTTCATGTGTACACATGTTTTCTACAAAGTTTTTTGTCCAGGAGCTCAAGCCGCCATTGCCGTACATCAGTCCGTTGATATGGTTACGTGCCCGCCACCGGAACACAGCACTCTCATATTCTTGGCTAGGAAAAACAAGTGTTTGATTAAAGAACGTCGGATCGGGGAGATTGTCGCCATCGATGAGAATGAATCTATCCGTACTACTCGCCCGGGCTGCCGCTTTGTGAGCCGCATCGCTCCCCAGAACACCGTCCACCCTTCGTGCCCAAGGCACCATATTCCTAATCTTGATCCAAAATTCTTCTCGTTGTGGTTCATCATATGTCAAGTATATGCAGTCTAAGTCTGCGATGTCAATTTGCTTCAAGGCCATATGTTTGTTTGCTCCATGATATTCCGTTTTGTTCAACTATAACCGCAACTGATTGCGGGTGGCACAGTGTGCCTGTGTTGCTGGGCACAAGTTTGTCTGATGTACGAGTAGTAATATATTTGAGTTTGCGATCTACCACACGCACGTTGACAGGTGCCAGACCAAATGTTTCAGCATCGATGTCAATGTAATTACCTGGCAGATCTTCCATGCTATAACAAACAGGCAGCCCTGAATCGTTATAATACAATCGCCAGAATACCAGCTGTGGTTCAGGCATGTTATGCAAGGTATTCCAAAAATCTTCAGGTGTCATGATGCCAGTCCTTAACATGATAGTGAAACGCACCCCATTGTGTTTGAGTTTGTATACGCATGGGATTCATTTCCCAAACCAGCTCGTTGGTCCATTGAGATGTTTTTGTACCGGCATGTGCTTGTTTCATATGCACAATCCGTGGATATGTCACAAATGGCATGGTCACCAGTTCTCTGCCAATTATGTCTGCTGCCATTGCGTACACAAGATCGGTGCTGGGCACATCTTCAGGAAATTTAATCAGCTTTTTAAACTCTGTCCAGTTGGCAAATATGTCACGCACCAACACAAAAAAGTCACGTGCTGTTTCACTCAATCGCCAGTAGGTAATAGCGTTATACACATCTGGAAGGTTGTTAGCGTCAAACACTTTTCTATAGTGTCTGGCTGTACTAACCTGATCCTGCCAAGTTCTACAGCCCGTAGATATCACAACATCTCTATGTCTAAACATAGTCCACCAGTGATCAATCGAACTGGCAATCATCATGTCTGCTTCTAGTTTGATAGTTTCACGATAGGGAGTTTGGAAAAATACTTGCCAGTCGTTTGCATACAAGTTATCACGATTGACATTATCAATCACACGATAGTGATTGTACAGTGGATCATTAGCATGAGTTTGATCTGTGATCAAACAAACACTGGCGTGAGGATTCCACTGTTTAATTGTTTTTGTCAGTGTTCTAGCACAATCCAAGTAGTCAACTTGGGGCGTGTTCAAGGCTAGTATCACATAGCCTTGTTCTTCTATGGGTTTCAACTATTGCTCCTAAATCTCTTTTGCCCATGGCATGAAAGTCCAGCCCAACAATTGAGACTGTTTTACATTTGCCCTGTGCATCGTCATATTCAATATTCCAGAACGTTTCATTATCAAGTGTTAGTTTATTTTCGGGTACCACGCTGGGCATGCCCCAAGGTATTGAATCTACTTTTAGTGTTTGCCCACTTACAATGCCCAATGCTATACTCAGTGCATAGTCGTTTCTGTATGTGGGTTGTGAGATGTGATAGAGATCTCTGTAGTGCTTCCAGTTCTCCCGAATCATCTGCATAGCATCAAATATGTACTGTGAGGTGTTTGATCTACGAAACATCATAACAGTGGCCCAGTACATGGGAAATTTGTACGTGCCAAAAGTGTTTAAAAATTCTTCTTCTGGTCTGGCAAGATTGTATGCTGATCGAAAGCACATGAAATCTTGTGAGCAGTCGAGCACCACTTTTAAATCTTCACTATTGATCACAAAGTCAGCGTCCAACACTAGAGTTTGATCCCATGGCGACAAACGGTATGCATCTACTCTGTTGCTGTTGTGCCAAGGTACATGATCTTTTAAGTCGCCAAACCAGCGTGAGTTGGTGCCCAATGGGTCAGCATAGATCACATGATCAAACACAGTTTCATTTTTAGCGTCAGGATTGTTTGTGACCACTGCTACAGGAATGTTAAGAAACTGTCGGACCCGTTCAGCACAAAAGGCCGCCATATCAAGATAGCGTGTGTGTTCGGTGTCAAATGCAAAGATTAGTGCGCCGGTAGTCATCGTCGGTTGCCGAGTTCCGTGTGTTCCGTCAGCCAAGCATTCATTTGCTCTTGCCAGCGTTGCATAGCCAGGCCGCGCAGTTCTTCAGGCCGTACTTGCACAGGAGTTTCATACAAGTCCAATAGTACTGCATCGCCGGGTGGTACTGTGGCCAGGATGTTTAGGAGTTCTGGACCGGCACGCCACATGCCACCGTCATGTGCAAATATCATTCGAGCTTCGTATTTCTCTCGTAGTATGCGCTTGGCAGCCACATGATCAAAGCGAGCACGGCTGTGCGAAATTAAATCGTCAGTGTTCATGTTACGATTGTACAGGAATTACAGGGAAAAGTAAAGGGGCGGCAGCCCCTTTTGGTTAGACGCAGGTGCTGGCCACTGTGGGTGTGCCCCAGCTATTGGTTAGATAAGTTGTTGCAGGTGGCACAAATCGGCAAAGCACCGTGGGTGCTGTGCCGTATGCTGTGAATGGTGAGGCAGTGTCAGTACCACCAGTTATGTTTGTGCTTTGACCTGCACCTGCTCTGGAATTACTATTCCAAGTTGTGACAAGTGTCAATGTGGTTGCGCCAAGATTTTTGGCAGCCGTTACAATAACAGTATCGCTTGTGTATGGACTCACAGTGTCGTTGAGTTGGAATATAGTAGTGGCGGCTGCACCAGCAGTTAGTGCGTACCAACCTGTTGCTGTGGATAGTGTGGTTTGAGTGCCACCTGTGCCACCTGTTCTTGTGGTTCCAGTATAAGAAGTACCGGCTAGACTTTTAGCACCAGCAATACCAGTAACACTTATTGTGCCAACTTTGCCAATGAATGTGTTCCAGTCTGCATCATTGTCTGTGCCAGTGGATGATTTGTTCATGGTCAAATAAACTCTGCCGCCTGCATTGTAAAAATATCTTGCTTGATCAGCCGATGGGAAAGTTATTGTCTGAGTCCAAGTGATAGACCAAGCATTGGTACCGGATCCAGTTCCAGTGGTTTTAGCGGCTGCGCCAGTCCAAGATGTGCTGGTTGAGCCAACAGCAGCGGCGTTGGCACGATTGGTAAAGCAATTGGTGATATCAGTATTTACTGCTGACAGCACACTGATGGTGTCTCCTGCGGTAGGAGCAGATCTGGCAGTAAGGGCTGTACCAGTTTGACTGCCCATGCTGGTCAGTGTATTAACCAAACTGGCCCATTGCGTAGCAGTAACAGTTCCGGCAGCACTAACAGTGGTAATAGCTGTCTGGCCCCAGCCACTGTCGGTTGAACCAGTGCTCCATGTTGCATTAATATTAGCGCCAACAGTAGTGCTTACAAACCCGTTGTAGTCTGTTGCTTGAATTAATCCGCCTGCTGAATATGTCATGTTGTTATTCCGATTACTTTATAGTTACAATTGCTTCTATTGTACCTGGACCAGGGGTGAGTTTGTCAACTAAGGCTCGTCCAATTACGTTGAATGCTGTGGCTTCACCTGGTTGAGCAGCTCTGGCAACACCGTTGCCTGCGCTAACCAATCTGTCACCTTTTCGCACTACTCCAATTATTTGCACCGGAACACGTCCAGTCATTGCAACTGGTGGATGCGTGTCGTCTTCTCCGGCGCCACCATTCATTAGGTAAGCTGCTCTTGTACTTATAACGCCAAACACATTTTCGCTCAAATCTTGCTTGGATCTTGTGATTTCAGCAGTACCGCCCAGTTCAACCACTGTGCCAGGTGCCAGTTCTTCATCAGCTGCAAAACGTTCTGCAACGTCAGCATACAAGGCTGTGGTAGCTGTGGCAAACAATCGGTTAAAATAGCTGCTGGTAGATCCAATGTTGCCCACAGCATTAGTGCCGGTGTGTTCAATACTAGGTGTGCTTAGTCCAGTAACAATCGCACCAGTAGTAGCAAGCACCATCACATTAGATGTGCCGCCAATATTAAAATTGATATTGCCACCAGATGATCCGGCATTACCTTCTGTGGTACCATTTTGAAATTTTGTAACTGACACAGCAGCACTAACACCAGTCAGTTGACTGCCATTACCAAAAATGTATCCACTGTAAACGTTACCAACGCCAGACACTATGCCTGAGCCATATAAAACATTGCCGCCGATAATATTACCAGTACCGGTAACTACACCTGATCCAAATATAATATTACCACCTGTGATATTGCCTGTGGTACTTACTGCGCCGCCTGCTGGAGGAATTACGTTGCCAATAAAGTTTGCGCCAGTTACGTTGCCTGTGGCACTAACTTGTCCAGATGTGAGCACGTTGCCGCCGGTAATATTACCAGTAGCAGTAATCAATCCAGCAGTTCTTAAATTACCTGCGTCAACGTTACCTGTAGCAGTAATTAGGCCACCAGTTAAAACATTACCACTGGTAACATTACCAGTAGCAGTGATCAACCCACCAGTTCTAATATTTGCACCAATTACATTTCCTGATGCAGAGATTAATCCTGTAACAAACACACCTGTGCTGGCCACTGTTTCAATTACGCTACCAGCAACTGCCAGATTAATATTGCCTGGATTGCTGATGTTGCCGCTGGTGTTACCAGTGTTCCAAACAGTAAATCCTTTGTAAATAGTGGGAAATGCTGTGGCATAACCTGAACTGTTGCCAGCTGGAACAAAGTCTGTGGCACCACTGATAATACCAACCAGATTGTTGTTGGCATACAACCCTGTTACAATGTAACCTGTTGAGCCATCGCTGATGGTAATTGGCACAGCGCCAGATGTACCTTGTGCGCTGGAATATGCAGGTCCAACCACAATAAATGTGCCTGGAGCACCTGCAACTGAACACACTTTAAGCTGTTGGTTAACAGTGTCGTACCATAAATCACCAACTATGCTTGGACTGGGCTGTGAGCTTGATGCTGACGTAACCCCTAATGTTTTAAAACCAGCGGCGCCACCAGCATAAATTTTTAACAATGTGTTGGTAGTGTCCCACCACAATTGTCCAGTAAGCGGCGCAGATGGTGCTGTTGTGTTGGAGCTATTTTCCAGCAAGTGAATAAAGTTGTCATCTAAAAACTGGCCGTAACCAGCATAGTTTTTGCCAATCAACGTCATCGAGCTGGCAGTGTTTACGGTACCATCTGTTATGGTAGCAAACGTTGTGCCGTTTGTTAGATTAATTGTATATGCCATGTTTGTCGCCTTGTTCCTATATTTTTCTATATTTATACAGCATTTATGTTGCTCAGCGTCTGTATACGCAGGGTGTAATCAATTTGAATCTGACGATTCAAACTTTTTTGCACTGGGTGAAAAATCACATGGGTGATCAATCGCAAATCAGTTGAGCTGCCGTTCCAGGACTTTAGTCCTAATTCGTCAAATACATATTCACCATTAAAGTTGGTTGAATTATCAAATGCTTGTTGCTGAGGGGGTTCGCCGTAGTCTAACAAACAAGTTACTAAAATATCTGTGTACACAGTACCTGAAGTATGCAGTACTGACATAAAATTAGTTGTGGGATCAGTGTCTGCGGCCGAGTTATCATCTACAACTTTGGCATAAGTTTCGTTGTACAGTCCAGCGTTTTGTCCCACAGTATTTGGGGGCAAATAGGTAATCACGCCAGTTGGATCTACAGAGCTGCCGCCATTGCCGAATGCCATAGAATAGATAATGCCCAGTCTAGAACCGTTTGAGTCCAGCCTGTTGCTCAAGGACTGTGCCATAGCAATAGATATATTTTCGTAGTGAATTGCATTTTTCTTATCTACTAGCACTTCACCGGTATTGGGGTCGTGTATTTTAATAAAGCCTTCGATACGTGCTAATCCTGGTTCTATCATGCTCTGCCCTCCATGTAAATTTCACGTGTTTTTGGATCAAAAATACGCACATGAGCTTCAACGGAAAACGATCCTTGTTCGTTAGGACGCTTGGGCTGAGGTTGTTTTTTCTCAGAATTTGCAGTTACTGGCTGTTTTGGCATAGTAGTTGACATGATTGTTTATTTACCTTGTTATAATCCACGTAAAAACCTTGCGGCAAGTGTTTCAGTGAGTTGCAGTGGCTCGCCATTGCTAGGAGTGCCGGTACCCGGAGCATACCAAGTTACGCCTCTGCGCTGTAAAATAACTACTTCAACGCCTGCACCTGGTGCTGGCAAATCGTTGGCTGTAATGAACTGTATTGCCAATGGCGCATAGTCGGTTTCTTGATAGTAGTTACTGGCCAAACTGTCGCCTGCTATGCCTGTTCCTGTGCCTACTCCCGTAGCTGTAAATACCACACCGGGTAATGGATACACATTGCTTGGTAACCCAATAGCATTCCAATTAGTGTTGCCAACACTGGCAATAGTATAAGTTTGTCCAATCACAAACTGTCCAGCATAGTAGCCTACTCTGGCACGACTGCCGCCAACATACACTTCGATGCTGTTGATTTCAAAAGAACTATCGCTCAAATCAAACTCAATGGTTGGAGCATAGAATGTTGTAGTAGATCCATCACCTGTAGATATATCATTTACAATATAGTTTTGATCTACTTGTGGTTGTCTATTACCAATACCCATGTCATATACTTCGGCGTCTACCAAATGCGCAGATGCAGCAGTTCCAGCAGTGCCACGTTGTAGACCGCTAATTGAATTTGTAGCAAGATCTCTTACACGATATAAAATACGTTCACCGTTGATTGTGACTACTCCAAAAATACCAGCACTCAAAGTAGGTTCACTTAGTGCAGCAGCATCTGTGACGTATATGATATCAGTAGTTGCAGACGCAGCTTGCGCTAGTGTGGTTGTGGTCGGAGCAGTGATACGGAATGTAGTTTGAACTCCACGCATGTCTTGGAACAATCTAAAAGCCATGGCATCCGGCACAACACTTTGCGTAAACTCAGTCACTGCTAACACCTGTGCTGAACCAATAATGCCTGAACCTAAAATTAAGTATTGTCCTTGGACAGAATAGTCCACACCAGCATACAATCTGTTGCCATCAAGTGTGACCCATAGTCTATCGGCTAGTAACCCTTCTCGGGTTAGATCAAAGTCGTTGGCTGGAATAGAAATACCAAGACTATAATCAAACGTGCCCGATGTATCGTTAGCAACACTTGGATAGTCGTATCCGGTACTATCATACGGCTCAACAAGTGTGAGCCCTGTGGTTACTGGACCAACAAATACCAAAGTCGCCGGATTTTGTTGCGATGTGTCATTCCAACTGGTAATTGCAAGTTGGTCTCCTACATTCAACAAAGGAATTGGTATTAGTCTGCTAGGTGACCCTACTACCACTGTATATTGTGCAATAGTACTAACTGATATTAAAATTTGTGCGCCATCTGGTGGTGCTGTAAAGAATACAACTTGTCGTCCTGGAGTATTGCTGCCGTCATAGTTGGTGACATAATAATTGCCGGTCACACTACCATAATTTTGCACTTGTAAAACATTGTTTACCCACACTTGAATATCGTTATAGGCGTTGATGGCAGATTGTGGGTACTTACCACGTTGTGGCAATCCAAAACTACTGCTAGTACCATCACCAATCCATTCAATTCCTTCAGGAGGTTGCCAACGCTTACCATCTACTGTGACCACAATATTGGCTGGGTTAGACCCTTGCATGCTGTTGTCAAGTGTAATGCTACCAATCAATATGTCTGACTCAGTGACAGTATGATACTGTGTTGTTGCTGTACTCCAACTGTGTTGCGGATTTTCAAAGCCCAAGGCAGTAATAGATACACCGTCACCTACACCGTATGTGGCCGGTAATATGACCAACGACTGTGTAGTGGGCACAAATTCATCCCAATATAATACATCGTTTAACAACACGCCTGGCGGCACAGTTTGTAAAGCTCTATAGTATGACCCTGTGTTGTTTACAATAGATTGTTGTGGGTAGGTATTTTGGTAATCCCATGCTTCGCTTTCAGTATACGCAGTCCAGGTTGCACCTGTCACATTTAGGCCATTTGCAAACAACACCAATTCATAAATTTCATCAGCATTTACAGGAATTACTACAGAATTACCAGCATCTGGTCCAGTATAGTTACCGCGGAACAACTGATTACCGCCGCCCATTTCGTAAGCAGCAATATTGATGACATCACCAGCTGTAATACCACCGCCAGGGATGGCTGTAACAGTTTGAGTTTCCCAATCTGCAATGTAATCTACATCTGGTGCAAGATCACTTTTGGTGGTAATATTAGATACTTCAATATTTACAGGATTTTGTACCAGCCTGCTCCAATCCAATGCTGAATTGCCATATACATAATTGAATGAACCTATAGCAAAACCATGGCCGCGACCAGTCCAGTCTGCACCCGGACGAGTATACACACGGAAGTCTAGTGTGTCGTATTCTGCCCCGTTGACCAGTTCTTCCGGAGCATGACCTTCATACAGCCCAATAAATTCACCACCGTCTACATTGATATCGGTTGGACGTAAGCCAAGATACTGATCAGTGAAGCTGCTGGCATAAACAGCATCTATTGGTTCTGGTACATCTGCAATCATAGTGCCAGTGGCAGTAGTTAAATTAACTGTCAATCCGTCAGGTGCCAAGGCAATTGTAAAATGTGTTGCATTAACAATATTGTTTATGTAATAAACTGTGCCTGCCACAATGCCTCCAAACACTGTGCCGTAAAATCTGATTGGATCACCAAGTGACAATCTTACTGTTTGAACGCAAGTAATTTGATTTGTATTTGCGGTAGTAGCAGTACACACTAGAGTAGGACTTACCGGTGCGCTACCCAAGAAATAATCACCCCACACTTGCACGCCAGGATAGCTGGTACCGTCAACTAGTAATTGTAAATCTAACCCAAGTTCGTTAACTCCGGGAACATAAAATCCCATGGTACGATTCACACCACTTAGTGTGGCTGCATCAATTTCAACCCAGTCTTCGAGATTAAAATCTGGACCAATCACGGCACTGCTGCCATCGGCACTGTCAGCTTGCCATACACGATTGTCATAACGAACCAAGGTACCATTTTCGTATGTTCCATCTGCACTCCAGGTCAATACAGATGTTTGATATTGATAGCGGTCGTATTTAATAACAGTACGGAAACTGCGTACAAGTCCGTTGGCCATTATAGGATAAGCTGTGGCGCCTGTGCCGTTACCGCCGGTAAACATAACAGTTGGAGTTGATTGGTAGCCTTCACCTGAATTGATCAATGTTATAGACACAATGTTGCCTGATGAATTAAGAACTGCGGTAGCTATTGCGCCTGACCCGGTGTCCCCATCTGCAGGCACAATTACTACTGTAGGTGCAATGGTATATCCTGTTCCAGGATGAGTTACTGTAATTGAGTCCACGTGTAGCAAATAGTTGCCAAACCATTGACTGTATGGCCAATCTGCCCAAAGTGTGCTGTTAGAGGCAGTGTCGCTAAGTGTGTTAAACGCCTGAGCAGTAGCATGTTGATAGGGCAACAAAATTGGACTTACATATTGTGGCACAGTCAAATCTGTGTTGTAGTATGCTGGCAAATCAAAATCAGTTGCGCTGCCTAAATAATCATCTGCACCATCATATGTCAAATTAAATTCTCGAACTTGCACATGGTAAGGTTTAACTTCTTGAAGATAATCACTCACAAAATCTTGGTTGTCGCGAATGTAATTTTGATACGGCACGAGATCTCTAACTTTATGTTGCACATCAATCAAGCTGGTCTTGATCAACCACTCTGGGGCCAATAGTTCGCTTAGGACAAAGTTAAACATTAGTGTGAGAGATTTATTCCGTTCAATCTTTAGCTCATCAACAAATAATTCTTCATTGATAGCTTGTATAATTTTTCTAGTTTCAAGCACCGGTTCTTGATCGTAATACTGTGCATCAAACACTTCAACGTCAAATCCAAATTTGCCAAGGGAATAATTATAAATTTCAGCAGAAATTTCAATGGTACCGTCTTCAAGTGCCACACGATCCCAACCTGTATCTGTGCGCAAATAGATTTCAAATTTACCTTGTGCATTGGCAGTTACCTTAACACTTGATCCAACAGGCACGCTTAACGTAGCCAATGTAGCATAGTTTGGTACTTGTGTCAAAATAGGTAAAGTAGAATTGTACCCTGGTTTGTACCAATTGATATAACTCCAATACTGACGTGTGTCATAGTTTTGTACGCGAGCCAACACTAATTTTCTTGCTATTGGCGCAAAAGTAGTGTTCTGAACTTCGTTAATGGTCCATAATCCGCGATTCAACTCGTTAGTGTCCACAAGATATTTGTATCCCAATGGTACAGCGTCAATGTTTTGGAACCCCAAGATTTCCAAATTGGCCACACGTAGATTCCAGTTTGTATATGATGCTACGCCGGTGCCGCTGCCGTTCCCTGTGGCAACAAATACTACACCCACTGTGTTGCTAGATGCTCCGATCAAAGTAAAATTAGTTGATCCAACAGTATTGATTGTGTATGTTTGTCCTACAGAAAACTCCCCAGCATTTACCAACTCAATTGATTCTGGTTCTGGTTCTGCACTGTTTAATAGAGTAAAACTTCTGCTTTCTGTGATAGGATATAATGCAAACACAGCATTGGCTCGTTGAATGTAATTTTTTAACGCTAAAAATCGATCCACAAACATGCTCTGTCGTGGGCGAAATTGCACGCCATATCGTTGAGCATAATTAAGACTCGGATCAGGTACTTGATTACCAAATGTATCTACTCCACAGAAACTGTCTTGCAGTTTTCGATACAAATTATCACTTAAGAATGCATCGTCTTGACCTTGTGCAATCAACTCATACTCAGTGTGAACGTTGGCATCTGTAAGCGATTGATCAAACTCCACGCTGATAATAGTATCAGCAGCGTCAATGTAATCAAGACCATTGTAGATTGCAATAGTGCTGGAATTAATTGGAGCAATATAACTGATGCCACTCGATTTAGGTTCTTGAATGTACGAAGCCACAGTGGCAACACTAAGAGTTTTGCCCAATTGAGATGCAGTTACAGTTATGCCACGCACCCAGAAATAATATTCAGTTACAAAAGTTCCAGATTGATTTAATCGACTGCTTACCACGTAACTATTGATGCTGAATGGTGTGCCAAATCCTGTGTAACTTGCAGGCGGTACTGAACTTTCAATCCATTGATAAACATCAACTCTACTGCCCGGAAACACTTGTCCCCAACGACGGCTGGCATAAGTTGGATTGTCTTGGTTGGGGTCAATAAATCTCACAGTACTGATATCCCACCAAACTTCCCCAACGTGTGCAGTGCTCCAGGTGTCGCCACGATTGTTTACTGGACCAACGTTGTAAGCAGCAGGATCAATTGCACTGATAAAATTTATGTTTTCTTGAGCAGCGCCCAATACTTTTCCTTGCAGTGGATCAAAGAAATCAAAGAATTGACTCTTGGCAGAAGAAATTCTATCATACATGTACACACTGGTCAACAGTCGTATGTCAACCACTGGTTGTTGAATAACAATTGGTTCCCAGGCAAGACGTCTTGTGGGATTTTCAAATATGTAAGCAGCACCAAAATTACCAAGTGTACTGTCTTCGAAATCTTCTCCTGGTGCAGTGGCAACTAGCACTCCAGAATTGTAACTTACTGCGGCGCCATATTGATCTAAGTAACTTACTGCATCAGTTTCGACCTGTTGCCCAAATACAAATTTACCTGGATTGGCCATGCTAAGACTGTTGCTAGGCAAATAGTCATATGTATACACCGCACCCGATTGTACCAATGATCGAGTAACATAAGAACCGTTTACCAACACCATGACCACAGTACTGAAGAAAGAAGTAGAGTTGCCATCAAACGTGGTGCCAGGCTTTGATGTTGTGATGTTGTAATCAAACACCATTGGAGAATACAATGTGCCCTTTGGCGATCCAACCACAAGATTAAATGCAGTATCATCTATGGCCACAGAATAACCAAATTGCCCAAACTCTGTTGGACGTGGGCTGGCAATAGTTTGTGTGTATACAAATGTATCAAAACCAAGATCAGCAAATACTGTGCCAACAGACCCTGGTGCCACTTGCAATTTATTACCTTCGGGTGCAGCATTGCTGTTGGTCACAAAAATAGTCAAGTAACCAGTTGCGGAAACTACTGCGGTAGCATTAGGAGCACCTGAATTAGTTCCCGCTTCTCCACCATTGATTGCAGCAGCAAGGCCTGTAATATTATTGTTTGGACTGGCTGGCACCACAATGTCAATATTGTTTACTCGTAATGTTTGCCCGGCGGTCAGACTAGGATTGGCAATGGTAGAAGTAATTGTACCATAACTTCTGGCTTGATTTACACTGCGTTCAACCACACCACCTTTCCAGACTATGCTAGAATCTTGCGGCGCACCCACATACAAACTACAGTTGTATGGACACAAATCTAAACTTTGACCATAGTTTGTGAATTCGGCAATTAAATTTTCTGTGATCAACTGCTGTTCTACAAACTGATTGATTTCAATTTCAATCACATCTCCCACAAACAAATCTTTGTTGATGGTAATGTTATTGCCACTCACTGAGAATGTGTTGTCAGCACCAACAATACTGTCAGTTTGATTGGTTAAGAACGCATTGTTGACCAGCACACTAACTGGTGCTGTCACAGTACCTAACACAGTGTAAGTGTTAGAACTGTCATCTTGACGAATAAATTTTTGTACGTTTCTGTCAACCACATATACTGACCCTGCTTCGGTCAATGTATTGACTGTGGCACTGGAACATCCAATTATGACT
>Ga0181355_1000217_pt1 | contig 23615 bp, 31 predicted proteins | sample Fa13VDMM15DN_FD_130099 | JGI IMG/M metagenome (GOLD analysis project Ga0181355, IMG submission 130099) | Freshwater viral communities from Lake Michigan, USA - Fa13.VD.MM15.D.N | ecosystem: Environmental > Aquatic > Freshwater > Lake | place: USA: Michigan | collected 2013-09-23 | reverse complement strand
ACAAATGCAAGTATAACAGTTAATGCAAAGGGTCTCGTTGAAGCTGCTTCCAGTGGCACTGCACCAGTCACCACAGTAACTGGAACCTCTCCAGTTGTTTCTTCAGGTGGAACAACACCTGCAATTAGTTTAGCTGCAGGTTACGGAGACACCTTAAATCCATATACCAGCAAGACTCAGAATACTTTCTTAGCCGCGCCCAGTGCTGCAAATGGTGTACCCACATTCAGAGTTATAGCGACTACAGATGTTCCAACACTAAACCAAAATACAACAGGTAGTGCTGCCACCCTATCTGCTACTCGTACCTTGTGGGGTCAGAACTTTAATGGTAGTCAAAACGTAACTGGTAATCTTACAAACGTTGGCAGTATTTCAGGTACAGGTGGTATAGACATATATACTGGTGCCCCCGGAGGTAACATCAGCCTCAATGCAACAGGTACAGGGGATATTCAACTCACCCCTGGTACATCAGGAGGAACAGTTAATATACCTAATATAGATCTTGACGGTGGTACTATTAATGGTACATCAATCGGTCTTTCAGTTCCTGCTTCTGGTATCTTTACAGGTGTTACAGTCACCGGAAATGTTAGTATTGGCGGTAATTTGTTTGTTTCTGGTTCTGCTACTCAAATTGATACAACAAATTTAATAGTACAAGATCCTATTATCTTTCTTGCTGAGGGTAACTTAGCAGACAATGTTGATATTGGGTTTGTTGCTGCTTATAACCACAGTTTATCAACTATAAGACATACAGGTTTTATCAGAAACAATGTAGGTGGAGAATGGACATTATTTTCTAATCTCAGTTCAGAGATTCTTTCAGCAGTTCAAATACCTCTCACGGATCCTTCTGTTGTAATTGATACATTAAATGCCAATATTAAGGGCACCTTAACAGGTAACGTTTCAGGAACAGCAACTCAAGCTACAAAATTAGTAACTAGTAGAACAATTTCTACATCTGGAGATGTTACCTATACTTCTCCATCATTTGATGGTACTGAAAACGTTTCAGCTGCTGCTACTATTGCAAACAATGCAGTTACATACGCTAAATTCCAACAAGTAGCAGCAAGCAGTGTTGTAGGTAACCCAACAGGGTCTCTAGCAAACGCTCAAGCAATTCCTGCATCCGTAACCGGCTTTGCGCTACTATCAGCAACAAATGCTGCAGCAGCTGCAACTACAATAGGACTTGGAACAACCAATACAGCAACCTTTGGAGAGGTTATAGTTAATAACGGTACTAAATCAGTTGCAAGTGATGTTTATAATACAACTACAGCAACTAACGTAGCAACTCTATCAACCTTTGCAAATGCTAGTTATAATTCTGCAAAATTTACAGTACAGATTAAAAAAACAAGTACAAGTGCTCGTTGTGCTTTAGAGATTATAGCAACTAAGAATACCTCAACTTGGGAAGGCACGGTATATGGTATTGTGGATCCAGCAAACATCTTTGTAAATGTTGATATTACAGCTGGTTCAACTGCTGAGCTTGTATTTACTCTTAATGGTGTTGCCGACTACGCTATAGTAGCTTATGCGCAAGCTATTAGCGATTAATACTTTATTTTTATAGTTCTGTCTATAAATATCTTAAATGGTTCCCTTTAAAACCACCAGTTTAAGTGTGAGCGCAGCTGCCACAGTTGGCACAACTCTTTCTGCTCAAGGAATTGTGTTTGCCCAGGGTGGTAATTCTTCTCAATGGAACTCAACCTATACTATAGTTCGGACTAATTCAGCCTCTTGGGAAGAGTCTGCTGAGATTCTACCAACAGTTACAAACTATCTATCTACTAATAATGTACTTTTAAGTGCTGCTACAATTTCTAATATATTGTCAATTAGTTCTGTACAGATTAGAACAAAAGGCACTTCTAATATCTTTATAGGAGATGCTACTACAGGCAATAATAATGCAACAGGCAATCATAACTTTGTATTTGGTTTAAGTGCAGGAAATGCATTGACAACTGGTTCAAGTAATGTCTTTATAGGTGATTGTGCTGGTTACTTTAACACTACAGGTGGTCATAATAACTTCTTAGGTAATGATGCTGGTTGTTCTAACTCTACAGGTAGTTCTAACAACTTCTTAGGTAATTGTGCTGGTTGTTCTAACTCTACAGGTGGTTGTAACAACTTCTTAGGTGATCAAGCTGGTCGTTCTAACACTACAGGTAGTTATAACAACTTCTTGGGTCGTAGTGCTGGTAGCAATAACACAACTGGTAGTTCTAACAACTTCTTAGGTCGTTATGCTGGTATCAATAACTCAACTGGTAGTTCTAACAACTTCTTAGGTTTTTGTGTTGGTTACCAAAGCACTACAGGTAGTCATAACAACTTCTTAGGTTTTGGTGCTGGTTATACTAACTCTACAGGTAGTTCTAACAACTTCTTTGGTTATTATGCTGGTCGCAATAACACTACAGGTAGTTATAACAACTTTTTAGGTGTTTGTGCTGGTCATAATAACACTACAGGTAATTCTAACAACTTCTTTGGTTTTCGTGCTGGTTACTCTAACACTACAGGTAGTTATAACAACTTTTTAGGTGTTTGTGCTGGTCATAATAACACTACAGGTAATTTGAACAACTTCTTAGGTTATCAAGCTGGTCTTTATAACACTACAGGTAGTAAAAACAACTTCTTAGGTTATCGTACTGGTTACGGTAACACTACAGGTCAAAACAACAACTTCTTAGGTGATTATGCTGGCCGTAATAACACTACAGGTAGTTGTAATAACTTCTTTGGTCGTTATGCTGGTCGCAATAACACTACAGGTGGTAATAACAACTTCTTAGGTTTTTATGCTGGTCGTGATAACTCTACAGGTGGTAATAACAACTTCTTTGGCACTTGTGCTGGTCATTCTAACACTTACGGTAATTCTAACAACTTCTTAGGTTATCAAGCTGGTTTCTATAATACTTACGGTAATTCTAACAACTTCTTTGGCACTTGTGCTGGTATTACAAATACCATAGGTTCTAATAATACTATAATAGGTAATCAAGCTAACGTAGCTACAGATAGTCTATCAGGTGTCATAGTCTTAGGAACAGGAGCCATAGCAACAGAATCTAATCAAATAGTTCTATCAACAGCTAATGTCTTGTTTAGAAGTACAGGTAGTACCTTTGAAATAGGTGCACCAAGTTTAACCGATAACCTAACCGTTTATGGTACTATTTCAAGCACACAAGCAATTTTTGCCTCTGGAGGCAATTCTAATCAATGGAATTCAACTTACACTACAGTTCAAAATAACTCAGCTTCTTGGGAAGAGTCTGCTGAGATTCTTCCAACAGTTACTAACTATCTCTCAACTTCAAATGTTTTAATATCAGGTTTAAATGTTACTAGAGACATTGTAGCTAATAGAATTCAGGCAACGGTTAAGAACTTCTATATAAAGCATCCTACAAAGCCTGACAAGCATTTAGTTTATTCTTCTCTAGAGTCTCCTTACAACGGAGTTCAATTAACAGGAGAGGATGAGGTAGTAAACGGTCTTTGTGTTGTAGAGTTGCCTGATTATTTAAATAGTTTAGTTCACTCTGATAGCGTTCATATACAACTTACCAACTACCAACATTCGAAGTCTTTACATGTTGAGAGAATCAATATAGATCAAAATAATTTTACAGTTAAATGCGATTCTTGGTTTAGTAAATCTCAAAAATTAAAGTTCTTTTGGTTACTCAACGGAGTCAGAAAAGATATAGAACGATTAGAGACGGAGGTTTAATATGGCTGTTATATACGGACCCAACCCTAAAGCAATTCATGGTTTAAATGTTTGGTTTGATGCTAGTGACAATTTAACCTTATTTGATAATAATATAGGAGGGAATCTAATTACTACAAACGGTAGTGCTATTGGTAGATGGGAGGATAAAAGCGGTAATAATAGACATGCCCTACAATCTAATGCAGCTATAAGACCAACTTTAGAGGTTCAAATTCAAAACAATTTAAATTGTGTGAGATTTAACTCTACATATTTTAGTTCAGTTGATACGTCATCAACAACCTCAGCTTTTATTATTTGTGTTTTTAAAATAGATAATGATCCACCAACATCTGCACCTCTTGCTGGTCACCCTTTGGGTACTTCAAGTGATTCAAATTCTCACGCCCCTTGGGTGGATGGAGTCATTTACGATCCAACATTTACAAACACTAGAAAAACTACATTAAACCCCACAAGAAGTTTAACTCTTTTTACTATGTATAGTGTTGAATCCCAAGCAAATTCATGGATTTCAAAAATTAACTCAACAGCATTTTTTAATACTGCAAGTAACACCTTTCAAAATACATCTTTATTTCCAAATAATGCTTTTTATAGTTTAAAGGGGCATATCGGGGAAATTCTTTGCTACTCCCCCATCCCTTCTATGTTTAATATAGTAAGCATACAAAACTATTTAAATAATAAATGGAGGGTTTATTAAATGAGTTTAAGCCACTCCCCGCGCATAATAACAAACGGGCTTGTCCTATGTCTTGATGCCGCAAACAAGCAATCTTATCCAGGTTCAGGAAATGTTTGGAGAGATTTGAGTGGTGGTGGAAATGATTTTACAATAGATGTAAGTGGTTTCACTTATAACTCTTCTGGTCATTTTTCTATGTCAAATGGTGGCATTTCAAAAAGTGGAGCAGTTACATCATCATCAACTTGCACTTGCGTATTTTGGATGAAAACAACGGATGAACAAGCACTTTTTTGGCATAAAGGTACTGGTGGTTTTTATTTAGGGGCATACAGAGTTGGGAATAAATTTTATAATTCGAATGCAGGCTCTCCTTCTTTGTTTATGGATACTATATCAAAGGCAAATATCTATGATAATATAAGAGATAATCAGTGGCATATGATTGAATTTAAGTCAGTTAATTTTAGTGGTGATTGGTCTGTATTTGAATTTAACAAATATAATGATTATACTTTTTTCGATGGTGCAATTTCTAATATTTTAATTTACAATAAAAATTTAACAGCAGAAGAAAGTTTGCAAAACTATAATGCAATTAAAGGGAGATTTAATCTATGAACTACGAAAACAGACAATACCTAATATTTCCCGTAACGGAACTTCCCAACATTAACTTTGATGAAGTCTTAGAAACTTCTGCAGAGACTGTTCGCAAGTCAGTTGATGGCACCAAGACCTTTGTTAAGTGGGAAAGTGAAATGCCACCATCAGTGGCCAGTATAACCCAAGACACAGAAGGTCCTTATACTCATGATGAGATTCTTGCAATTTTGTCAACTGAGGAATGGACCCAGACTTTTAATTTGGAGCCTTAATATGAAATTTAAAAATAAAGAAGGAGGATACCAAAATTAGCGCTGCCGCAGGTCCAGATATTATTGAAAGTGGTTTAGTTCTTTGCTTGGATGCAGGGAACAGAGCCTCTTATCCTGGTACAGGAACTACTTGGAATAATTTAACAAATAGAAGTTTAAATACTACTATAGATACAGGAACTCCATTTGATAATGTATATGGAGGACGTATAAACTTTCAGGGTACATCTGGGAGTACGAGTATTGGTAAAATAGCTACATTCCCTAAATGGACAGAATTAAATTTATCTACAAGCTTTACGATTAGTGTTTGGTTTTCTTTTACTAGAGTTAGTCCAGGGTTTTATGACTTTTTCTTAGGATGTGAGTCTTATTTAAATAGAGGTTTTAGATCTGGACTGCAAAGTGGTACTAATAAAATAGGTTTTTTTAGTACTCAAAGTGGTGGAAATTTTAATCATGTAACTAATTATGCTGTTACTCTTAACACTATTTTTAACTATACAATAACTTTTAATGTTAATACCGGTATAACTTATATAAATGGAGCATTTGACAAACAAACAACTGGTACATTTGTATCTCCCAATGCTAGTGATGGCTTCCATTATAATGTAGTAAGTGGAGGAAACAAGTCTGATTCTTATGTTTCATCTATACAAATGTACAACCGAGCTTTATCAGACGCTGAAATCCTACAAAACTACAACGCAACAAAAGGCAGATTTCTCTTATAAATATTATACATGGCTAATGTTTTAACAGTTCCTAATTCTGGAATTATAAGTTTTGATAACAGAGCTTATTCTGACCTAACTGTTCCTCCTCTTTCTACATCAGCTAGAATAGGTTATGATGGAGGTGGTGGGGTTAATATAACTTCTTATACCACAGCTGCTACCGCACTTGATAGGTTTTCAGTTGACGGAACTCAAGGCAGACTCTTTTCAGTTACTGATGTTTTGACTGGTACTCTGTTCTCAGTGAACAACATCACGGGTCTTCCTATCTTAGAAGTACAGGATTCAAATACTGTTATAGCAGGTCAGTATAACACAAATGCTTTGGTAGTTTCAGGTACTAGAACAGGTTTAGGAACAACACCCATGGGCACTAATAGACTGTCGGTGTCTGGAGATAGCACTTTTGTAGGAACTATTAGTACCTCTAGTCATGGCACTTCTGAAAACTGGAATACTGCATTTAATAGAACTACTCAATATCAGAGTGTATCAAGTACCTTTGCTACTAACTCAACAGTTAGTAGTGTTTCAAGTCTTTTAACCCCATTAACTGTAACTAGAACTTTAACTGGGCAGTTGTTGTTAACAAGTATATACCAAAATGCATCTGGTAACTGGCAAAGCACATATACAACAGTACAGAACAATTCAGCCTCTTGGGAAGAGTCTGCTGAAATCTTACCTACTGTAACAAATTATCTTTCTACTAATAATGTACGTTTAAGCTCTGCTACAATTTCTAATATATTGTCAATTAGCTCTGTACAAATTAGAACTAGACCAACTGCTAATGTATTCATAGGTGATGCTACAACAGGTAATGATGCTACAACAGGTAGTAATAATTTAGTATTTGGTCAATATGCTGGACCAGCTATAACTTACGGCAGTCATAATAACATCTTAGGTTATCGTGCTGGTCAACGTACTACTACAGGGAGTTCTAACAACTTCTTCGGTCGTTATGCTGGTTACTTTATCACTACAGGTAGTGCTAATAATTTCTTTGGTTGTGGTGCTGGTTACAATAACGTTGTAGGTAGTTGTAACAACTTCTTTGGTTGTGATGCTGGTCGCTACAACTATGGTAGTAATAACAACTTCTTTGGAGAAAAGGCAGGAGCAACGGCCTCGGATGAGATAGGGTACGGTGTTGGTTGTCACAATAATTTCTTTGGTCAATGCGCTGGTCAAAATGGCAGTGCTGGATGCCACAACAATTTCTTTGGTCAATGTGCTGGTTTGAATGTAGGCTATCTCCGTGGAAGTAATAATACATTTATAGGTTATAAGGCTGGTAAAGGGCAGTATGTAGGGAATTGTAGCGGTTACTACGCTAGTAACGTGATTTCACATAACGTTGCTATCGGGTTTAAAGCAGGTTATAAAATAAGTGGTGGTGTAACTTATAATGATAGTAACAATAATTTTTATTGTGCTAAAACTCAAAATAACATATTTGTAGGATATAAAGCAGGTTATAATAGTGGTGCTCAAATTCCGGGCACTCCCAGCACCGTAATACTCGGAGATAACAACTTCTTTGGTAATAAAGCTGGTTACTCTAATACTTTAGGTGGTTGTAATAATTTCTTTGGCCTTAGTGCTGGCGGTTTTAACAGAACTGGTTCTAATAATATTTTCATAGGTAATAATGCTAATACAGCCTCTGCTCAAATGTCTGCATTAAACGGGGTTATAGCATTAGGAACAGGGGTCAGAGCTACACAGACCAATCAAATAGTTCTTAGTACTGCTAATATTTCTATAAGATCATTATCAGGCACTGCAGTAGGCCCTAACCTCTTTATAGGAGATTCTTCAACAGGTAATAATAATGCTACAGGCAATCATAACTTTGTATTTGGTCTGAGTGCAGGTAATAAGCTCACTACAGGAAGTAACAACAATTTCTTTGGTAATCTTGCAGGAGCAAATACTACAGTAGGTTTTAATAACACCTTTATAGGTCTAAGTGCTGGTTTTTGTAATGTTTTTGGTAGCAATAACCATTTTATTGGAGATGGAGCAGGTTTTAATATAGGAAAAAATCCAGCTAATTATTCGAATCCAGCAGCAAGAAACAATACCTTTATAGGTTTCAGAGCAGGGTTTGGGTGTTATGGTTTAGCTGGAACAGGTAACACCCCACCTGATTATCATCCCATTCATAATGTGGCTTTGGGCTTCAAAGCAGGTTATAAATTGGGAGCAGCCAGATGGTTAGGAGATTACACCTATGAAACTTTTGCAAATGAACACAATATTTTCATTGGAGAATGTGCAGGTCACAATACTCAAGCAAGAGCATTTTGCAATGAGGATAAAGGTGCAGGCGCAAATAATATATTCATAGGAAAAAAATCTGGCGTGTGCAACACCTTGGGTTGTAATAATAACTTCTTTGGTCTTTATGCTGGTCGTCTTAACACTACAGGCTGTGATAACAACTTCTTAGGTAATCAAGCTGGCTGCAGCAACACTACAGGTATCCGGAATGTATTCATAGGTAGCAATGGCCCTGGAGGTAATAATACTACAGGTAGTAATAACAACTTCTTGGGTTATAGTGCTGGTCAATATAACACTACAGGTAGTTATAACAACTTCATAGGTAAAGATGCTGGTCGTGCTAACTGTATAGGTAGTCATAACAACTTCATAGGTGGTGCTGGTGTTTGTAATACTACAGGCAGTTTTAACAACTTCTTGGGTCGTTGTGCTGGCTGCTTTAACAGAACTGGTTCTAATAATATCTTCATAGGTAACAATGCCAATACAGCTTCTGCTCAAATTTCTGCATTAAGCGGGGTCATAGTACTTGGAACAGGTGCTATAGCTACACAGACCAATCAAATTGTTCTTAGTACTGCTAATATTTCTATAAGGTCATTATCAGGCACTGCAGTAGGTTCTAATCTGTTCATAGGAGATGCTACAACAGGTAGAGATGCTGCTACTGGAAATCATAACTTTGTATTTGGTTTAAGTGCAGGGAATCGATTGACCACTGGTTCAAGAAATGTGTTTATAGGTAGTTTTGCTGGTAATGCTAACACTACAGGTGGCTGTAATAACTTCTTAGGTCTTCAGGCTGGTCTCGCTAATACTACAGGAGGATGTAACAACTTTTTAGGTCCTTATGCTGGTTTTAAAAATACTACTGGTAGTCATAATAACTTCTTTGGTTGGGCTGCTGGAGAAGGTGCTGGAGGTAATACAAGTACTCATAACAACTTCTTTGGTTATAGTACCGGCAGAGTTATCAGTACAGGTAGTCATAATAACTTCTTTGGTTTTTTTGCTGGTCGCTGTAACAGTACAGGTAGTTCTAACAACTTCTTTGGTCTACGTGCTGGTTGCTCTAATACTACAGGCGGTTTTAACAACTTCTTGGGTCGTTATACTGGTGAGTCTAACACAACAGGTTTTAATAATAACTTTATAGGTTTAAGTGCTGGTCGCTTTAACACTACAGGGGATAATAACAACTTCTTTGGTACTTGTGCTGGTAGTACCAACACTATAGGCACTAATAATATTATTATAGGCAATCAAGCAAATGTGTCTACAAACAGTTTATCGGGTGTTGTAGCATTAGGAACAGGGGCCATAGCAACACAGACTAACCAAATAGTTCTTAGTACTGCTAATATTTCTATAAGGTCTTTATCCGGCAATGCAGCTGGCCCTAATCTTTTCATAGGCAATGCTACAACAGGTAATAATAATGCAACTGGTAATCATAACTTTGCATTCGGTATTCAAGCAGGGAATGCTTTAACCACCGGAACTGATAATACATTTATAGGCAATTGTGCTGGTAGTCTAAATACTACAGGTTGTAATAATATTTTTATTGGCAAAGATGTTGCAAAAGCTTGTGCAGCCGCAAGTTGCAATAATAACTTTTTTGGTTCTAAGGCTGGTTACAGTTTTAATACAGGTAGTAATAATAACATTTTTGGAGAGTGTGCTGGCTTTGGTTGTAGCTTTTTTGGTGCTACTGGTTGTCATAATAACTTCTTGGGACAACGAGCAGGAAGAGGTTTAACTAGTGGTTGTAATAATAACTTTTTCGGTTATGAAGCTAGGGGAACATCTAGCACTTTTTCAGGTAGTAATAATAACTTTTTTGGTAATAGATCTGGATTTGTCAACCAAGGCAATGATAATAATTTTATAGGCTTCTGTGCTGGTGGATCTAATACTACGGGTGTTAACAATAACTTTTTTGGCAACAGGTCTGGTTTAACTAATACTACAGGGGCTAATAACAATTTTATAGGTTATCGAAGCGGTTTTAGTAATACTACAGGCTCAACTAATACCTTTATAGGTCTTAGCGCAGGTCAAACAAACACAGTAGGTTCCAACAACACTATAATAGGTAATAATGCTAATGTAGCTACAAATTCATTAAGCGGAGTTATAGTCTTAGGAACAGATGCTGTAGCAACTGCTAGTGATCAATTAGCAATGGGTAGTACTACATTCCCTTTAAGTACAACATCTACCGCAGGAGCAGCAGCAGGGTTTTTAGTAATTAATCTCAATGGCACTTTGAGAAAGATACAGTTTAATGCTGTTTAAGTTTGATATTTCTAAAATAGAAGCTAATATATAAGGGTGAAAGTTTTAGCTCTATTACCGGATGGTGTTCAAAAGCCTTCAGGAGGCGTTGGTGAACAGTTTCGAGAACTCTACAATCAGCTTAAGAACGACGTAGAGTACTATGTTTGCAGTTACCCAGAACAAAATACCCTGCCACATTATAATCCAGTACTGAACCCGGTGCCAGCTAACCAACATGCCTCCCTCACCACCATTATAGGTCAGTCAATGTACTACCATATGGCCTTAGACTTCAGAACTGAATTTGATATTATTCATGCCTTCGACTGGTCTACGTTTTATGCTGGATGTTTATGTTCCTGGCACTTTAAGAAGCCTTTAGTTAGCACTATGCAATTATCACTTAAGCTTTTAAATCAAGAGGCTAATATCACATATTGCGGGGATATTAACACCATCGATGGGTATTGGGTTAATCAAGTGCAGGTATTTTTTGAAGAGATGGGATTGTTTTATTCTAATAAGGTTATCCATGTTTCAGATTATTATGCCAATTTAATGCCTCAGGGTAACTCAACTATTATTCATAATGGTATTGATCTGAATGCCTGGAAGTCTCAAAAGCCTTATGACCTACCTGGCAAAAATAAATTAAAGTTCTGTTATATCGGAAGAGCATCTCCTATGAAAGGACTACAGACTATTATTGACTGTAATATTCCAGACGATGTAGACTTTTACTTTGTTATATCTCCTATCAATGCCGAAGAGCCGTGGCTGAGTAAGGTTAAGGAGAAATGTAACAATCGAAATATATTTTTTATTAACGGTTTGTACGGTCAAGATAAGATCGATTTCCTCTTTAGTATGGATGGAGTGGTTATGCCTTCAATTCATGAACCCTTCGGTATTGTAGCATTAGAGGCACTGATATCTGAGAATATGTTTATTACTACAGCCTCTGGAGGCATTAAAGAGATTGTAGAAGGAGTAGAATATTTTCATATTACAAATCCTTCAAGCCTTCGATCAGCCTTTAAAAAGATACAAAAGTTAACCCCAGAAGAGAAACAAAGCATTGTGCAGCAAGGGATCAACCGAGCCCGACAGTTCTCTTGGGATGTCCAAGCCCAGAAGCTCTTACAGGTCTATAAAGGGGTTATTAATGAACCGTATAAAGAGAATATGGTATTGGAAGAGTATTATAAACAATTTTATCCGTCCAGGGTACAATAACAAATATGAACAAGTTTAATAACAGTCAACACCTCCATTATATTGCACCGGTGCCTGTTTGGTATCAAGTGCTTACTTCTGACGATCTGGGAGAGGACTTAAATCAGTTTAACGAAAAGCTTAAACAGATAGCTCAAGACTACTACCAGGCCTGGCAAATAGAGGTGCCTGATGAAAAGCATCTCTGTAAGTCTGTTTTTCCTAAACATATGCTCAAGGAGTTTGTGGAAAAGAAGACATTCGTACAACCAACAGCACCTGCAGAGGGTAAATGGCATAGTGTACCTACTAATAATTTCTTGAGCATAGATGAACAAGAAGTTAAGAAGTTAAGGACAATTGTAGTTAATAGTTACTTAAAAGCCTTAGAGGAGTTTCATAACACTATGGAAAGCTTTCCTTTAGATTATACCTTTAAGGACTGTAAAAAGACTCATACCCCAACAGTAGATGAGAGCTGGATTCAGTTCTATCAAAATGGAGACTACAAAGTACTTCACAACCATCTTCGTTATGGGTTTGATCCTGCCTTTGAACATATCTGGGCCGGGGGATATTATATCCAAGATGGCAATCCTGATCCTTATCAGCCCTACACTGGTAAGTTTTCATTCCGGGTAAGAGACTTTAACTACTACATAAAGCCTGAGCCTGGACTTATTATGTTATGGCCGGGAGATATTCTACATGAAGTGCATACCTTTTACGGGGAAGAAGAGAGAGCTTGTATCAACTTTAATCTCTCTATGAAGCGTCCAGCTTTAACAATTAAGTCTAATACCTTTTTAGGAACTGTTTAATTATAACAGTTTTTCAAACTCTCGATCAAGCGTATCCTGGTTAAAGAGATTACCTGCGTCATAGTTAGGGGGGCATTGATGGCCTTGTGTTTGTAAAGGGTAAGGATCGAGATAGGATTCAAGGTTGCCGTGTTTGAATTCTAGATTACTCATTACATTTGTATGCATACTATACCCGTAAACAATAGGTGAGTTGCCAACCCAGCAGACTAAAGAAGGTTTATTGAAACAAGCCATAACGTGCTGGGTCACACTATCGATTCCAATAGCTGTTTTGCATTGTGAAAGGAGTAAGAATAGTTCTCTTAAAGTAAGGTCCAGCTGGGTGCAGTTATCTAATTGTATCTGGTTACCGGACTTAACTTGTACAAAGGTGAATTTATCTTTATACTTGTCTATAATAGGGATGACATAACGAGGAGGAAGATCTCTAAACCAATTAAAGTTTATATGTTTAGGTGCACTGCCTAAACCTCCATTAATCTGCACAGCTACAAGCGGTTTATTATTTGAATAAGTTTGTGCTAGTAGCTGAGCATTTTGTTCTTCGATTTGGTTAAAGTGAAGCTCAGGCTTATTAAAGTCATATTCCAGAGCTAAAGACCCGCACCAGGCTTTAGTTAGGTTCGATTTCCTTGTTATAACTTCATTCGAATTATAAGGTTCATGTTTAAATACAATAGTGTCTTTGTCCTTAATATAGTCTTCATAGAAGTACGGACACATGCCCGTTTTATAGACTCTATAGATATTAGGATTATGAACAAAGACTTCCGGATACGGAGCTACTACAATAAGGTTCCGCTCAGGATGAGCTTTCTTTATTGCGCGAACTATATTAGTTGCTACAATATTCTTACCTATTCCACCTTCAATATGGAATACTGAGTATTGCATTTACTACTATTGTCCCGACAGCGAAGGTACTGGAGTCTCAGCAACGTAAGCAGCCTTGGCTCTTACTACGGCATCTTCTAAAGAATCAATTTGTTCTTCTGTTAAAGCCTCTTGATAGATCTCTTTACCGAGTTGAAGCTCGATATGACCTACGTTTGCTTTAAGGATCTGCTGCTTCATATTACCTTCATTTTCATTGCCTAGTGCTTGATTAATAGCATAGACGCTGTCCATGAGTGCTGATACGTTTGCTGTTTCTACATGTGGTTGTTCTTCTGGCATATATTTTATATTTATTCTTTGTTTTTAGAAATTAAAGTGAAAGTTTTGAAATTGTTCGTGCATGTAACCTAAGATCTCTTTTGAGTCATCGGCTACTGGAGCAATTTGAGGTCTGATGGTATGAAGATCAGTGAAGCCATGCTCGGCGTCATTCTCTTTAGTGTACTGCTGAATATTATTAAAGTCGTGATCGAAGTACTCTTCACCTAAAAAGTCATAAACGTATCTAAGTGTTAGTTCAGGCTGGGTAGTAATCTTTTCAAAGTCAATAAAATGAAACTTATCTCTATGACCTCTCGTCACAGCATCTCTTATTGAATTGAATGTGCCTCCTACCAAACCTTCCGTGGAGGTCCAAACATTGAGGCGTCCTTCCAAGGTTTGCATCTGAGTGCCTGTCTCCATCGGGGAGTTAATATTTTTAATTTCTTTCCTGTACAGCTTTTCCATGGAGGCCAAGATGCAGGTAATCTTTCTGGTGGTAGCAAGTATTTTAATGTTATGTCCTAAAATATTCTCTACTAGTTCAATCCTAGGTGCCCATCCCCGGGACTTGTTAAACACTATAGGTCTATCTGTATCTTGGTGATAGGTCTGAAAGATCTCTCTAATGATAGGTAATTGCTTTTGAGGAGTCTCTGAAGCTTTAATAACTGGATTTGATTTCCAGAACTGATGAACCCCAAACACAAGCTCAGATAGTCCGGAGGTTGGTGTGACATGAAATTTAGGGTTTTGGGCTAGGATGTTACAGAGAAGGGTTGAACCTGATCTGGGCATTCCGTTTATGAAGTGTATTTTTTTCATTTTACTTTTTCTACTAAAGCTGCTAGATAAGGCACAATGTCTAAAGCGGTATCGTGTTTATAGCCTCCAAGGAATCTAGAATATTTTTGATCAATAAAGACTGCTAAACCTACACAAGTTAATTCTTCGTCTGTTAGATCTTTATCAGTATATTTTTTAATAATAGATTTTGTTAGATTCCAGGTAGCATCCTCCCCCCAGGAGTCAGAGTACTGACTGCCGCGTTCCTGCATGGTGGAGGCAACCTCTTTTAGAGTCGTCGTTGCAGCTCTAATGAATTCGTTAGACATTAATGACCCAGCCAGTTAATAGTTGAAGCTGCTGAACACTCAGTTGTATCAAAAAAGATAGAGTGTTGTTGACCTCCGGCCTCAACTAAGAAGGCTACAATACGACGAGGGGTTCTAGAATAAGAAGTAGGCTTTGAAAGCGTTTGTTCGTTTAGAATATCGTAATTAGTAAACTGATGTGACAATTGCTGACGAAGAAAGTCCATAATGTCCTTACCTCCAACTTGCTCTGGGGTTACTTTATATATTTGTGGTTCTGCCATAATAATCTAATTATTAAAAGTTTGACTCATATTCAACCACAGAATCCACTCTAAAGGATCTCCAGGCTAGCTTTTCTAAATCCCAAACTGGAAGAGTATTAGGGTTTTCTTTTTTGGACTTTTTATCCTTATTTTCAATCCCTTCTTCTGGCTCTGGGAGATACTCTTCAGAGAGAGTACAAATCATTTTACGAACGGTTTCATCTTTTTTCTTAAAGGTTACAGTTACAACCCGCTCTTTTAAGATTTTTGTTAATTCATCTTTTGTGATCATGCTACCATAATACCATTAAACCAAATGAAATCAACTCTTGGTATTAATAACTGTTAGCTTAATTTTTCTTTTAGCAGCAGAAATTTTAGCTCTTGTTTCTGGAGAAGTTTTTCTTCCCTTAGCAGCTGCAGAGATTTTTGCTCTATGTTCTAAAGAAAGCTTTCTTCCTTTTCCTGCTGCTGAAAGTTTTGCTTTATGTTCAGGAGAAAGCTTTCTTCCTTTATTTGTACCGTTTCTTCTTTTAGTCTCTTGAATTTTAGTAAGCCATTCAGGTGTTCTGGGAGCTCCCTTTTTGCCTTTCCTTGCTTGAGATAATTTAGCTTTAGTTTCAGGGCTTAATTTTTTACCTTTATTACTAGCAGAAATTTTTGCTTTTGTTTCAGGGCTATGCGGACCTTTCTTAATACCTGTCTGAGCAGCCGATCTTTTAGCAGTAACCTCTGCTTTTTTTTCGGGGGACCAAGCTCTTTTTGTTGCTAAAACCTTATCAATAGTTTCCTGAGAATGTCTCCCACCATGCCCACCACCTTCTCTTAAATTATAATTTGAATCAAGTGCACAGAATTCAGGGGTTACTAATGCTCTTTCAAAAAAATTTAAAGCTACTTCATTTTTAGCATATAAAAGAACTTCTTTCTTGAAGTTTTCTTTACCATACTTCTTAACAGCCCTCATAATAGCCATTCCCGAACCTATGTAACCATCATCTATATTCACGGTCGTGTGCTGACCTATATAATTTTTGCCATTAACTAGGTTAGTAATCTCGTAAAGTAAATAATACACTATCAAATATTTAATAAGGAACCAAAGAGGAACCTACTATTAAGTTGCTGTTATTTTTTTAACCTCTATACTAAATGTATGAATAATTTAGTAATAGATGGCAGCAATCTGCTCTGGCGAGTTTTTTGGATTGCTGAGACTCGTCAGAAGCTTGTTAACTCCAAAGGCATTTGGACAGGGCCTATTTATATGTTCTTAAAGTCTGTGAAGGGACTTCAAGAAAAGTTTAAACCTAATAGCACTTGGGTGACTTGGGATAAAAAGCTGATTTACCCGTCGACAAATTTCCGTAAAGATTTAGCTCCAGAGACATATAAGCAAAACAGAGATGACGATAAATCAAAGCTTATTCATGAACAGCATGATGAGCTTTCTAAATGGTTAACAGTGCTAGGGGTTAAACAGATCTATCCTGGAGTATTAGAAGCTGATGATATTATTTCTTGGCTAACCCGGGAAAAGCTAACATCTGCTATTATTGTTTCGGTTGATAAGGATTTGCTTCAACTAGTTACTGAACACGTTCATTATTATAACCCTATCAAGAAGAAGCTTATTATCCCGAGCAATTTTGTTGAAGAGGTAGGAGTGGAGATTAAAGAGTATAATAACTACAAAGCTCTTCTTGGAGACAAGTCTGACAACGTTGAAGGCATTCAGGGTTACGGGGTACAGAGATCAGCTAAGCTTTGCAAAGAAGGTTATGATGGAATTATTGCCAAGCTTTCAGAAGAAGATAAATTAAAGTTTGATAAGAACTTAGTACTAACTGATCTCTATACATCTTATAACCGGCATGAAGGAGAGGTCGAGCTTTACCAAAAACAATACGAAGATCAAATGCTAATTAAAGCTGACATGAAGGTATTCGAAGAGATGTGTCATGAAGCTGAGTTTTATTCCTTTGTTAAGGAAATGGATAAATGGAAGGAAGGCTTTTCTAGAGGGCAGTCTTTAGTCGACCTCATCTCCCAGCTCACCTAGATCTATATTATCTAATACTAACATTATCAGTTCTTCAATATCTTCTTTTGAAGCATACTTGACACCGAAAGCCTTTGCTACTGCTGCAGCAAATTCCCAATCATAATCCATTTCTAGGATTACCTTATCCCCTTTATCGATCGCGTCTGTTATTTCGAGCTTCATTTTTATACTTCTTTTTTTTGCGGCGAGCTCGACGTTCTTTTATGAGAGCAGATTCGTAAGTTTTAACTGAAAGCATTTTTAGAAATCGGGCATTATCTAGAATTGTTACCCCATTTACTACCCGGGATTCAGCATAAATGACCTGAGACTCAGACCAGTCTGGATAAAGATAATGAATGAGTTCGTGATAGGCTGTTCTTAGCATGTCCTTTCTGTGATCAATAACCACAACGTCTTCATCATACAAACACCACCCACAGATCTTTAATTTTTTAAAGATGAAGAACTCAGCCGGTTTTCTTCTCACTAAAGACAGGCACCTGTTATAGACGCTTTGAACGTCCTTTTTAGTGAACAGTTTCATTATTAATATTTATTCTTCTATAATTCGAAGTCTTTTTCAAATCCCTTAAAGGAGGCTTTATAAGTTTTTAATGATTCGTCGTATTTATCTTTAGTAAACTGCCAATTCCAGCTCAGTTGCTCTGGCACCTTGAATCCGAAGAACTTAAACACACTCTTTTGAGTTTCAACCACTTCCGAACCATTCCAGTTCTGACCTGTTAGGATGATACCTGCATCAATATCTTTAATGACATTATCTTCTCCCAGGGTTGTATGCCGAGCTTCTAGCCATGTAAGTCGTTCAATAAGACGTTGATACACAGCATTTACCTGACCCCAACGAACACTACCAAAGAATATAACACAATCAGACTCAAGGAGTTCCTTAACAATTTTCCACAATTCATCGTCCTTCATATGAAACGAAGTCCAGCAACGTAGACATCCAGAGGGATTTTTGTCTTTATCTTTGAGAAGCGCGGCCTTGACCCCGCAATCATTATGTCTAAAGGAGACGTGACCGGTGCAATCATGAATGGTCATATGAGCTGCATCCATAACCAGAGTGCGATCTGAAAGCTTATCTTGAATATACTTTGCCAGCATCATAGATTTTGGCATCTCTTCCTCTTTCATTGACTCTGGTCTGTTAGAGGTTGAGATCAGAAGTATTTTCTTTTTCTTTTGAAGATACTCGACAGTTTTATCAAGCTGTTTTTGTTCAGCTTTTTCTAGTAAGTAATAATATTTTTTAAAATCAGCAGACATATGTAGGTATTTAACGGTAAATTAGATAAATACCATTATATGTACGAAGATGTAATAGGTCCAGGGGGATTTAATCCCATTCCTAAAAAGGTTTTACCCTTTCCTTTGGAGAACATTGAAGAGACTTTAGCCGACGTTTACTTTGAGATGGATAAGATCCGTAAACGTATTGAGGTAGTTAAGCGTAATAACGTAACTTCATTGACCGAGGTGAGGTTAAAGCAGTTAGGTAAGATGCAGTATAAGATTAATACAGCTATGAAACTAGTTCGAGATCTAACAACAGACTTAGATAGTTTTTGGATTAACTAAGAGAGGTTTTAAACTCTACACTCTCATTACCTTCTACGGGCATCAGTACTTTTTGTAGAGGAGTAGTTATTTGAGCTGCAAAGAATTGCATTTTAATGGCGTTTATCTGATTACAGGACCCACATTGAAATCTATTCTCCTGGTTAAGAGTAATAGGGGTAGCATTAGGCTGTTTACAATAAGCACAGGCTAACTGCACAGTAAACTTTGAGAGTGCTTCTAGTTGTTCATTCAGTACTTTAGCTCCTTCCAGTGTATCTTTTCTTAAAAGGAGAGTATTGATTACAGCAAATCCAACGAACTGAACACCGAAAGCCAAAGCAAACCATCCCCAGAAGTACCCTCCTAGAAGGAATCCCCCAAGACCCACGACACCGGACACAGTGCCTGTGAAGAGCAAGGATAGTCCAGCTGTTAGTGCTTCAGGTGTATTAAGTCGTTTCAACTGTTGTGTTAACTTTTTCATAAATTTTATCTGTCTGTCCATCAACGTAAGTCATAATGTCAAGAGGGTTCAATTGAATTTTATCAAAGTCAATCTTTCTCTCCTCACACTTATCTCCAATGATGTTTACAGCTTCTTCTAGAGCCGACCAGCGACAGAGCTCATAAAGAGACATTTTATCGAGATCAACTTCGGATACTTTTTCAGGTTGTTTATTTTTCATATAGGTTGAATCTAAAGGAAAGGTAACGGCAGTCAAGATATTTTTTGATATGTCTCAATGTTAGCCGATGCAACTTCGAATACTTCTTCCGGTATTTGCTCTACAAAGTCTAGAAGTTTGGTTGAGATACCCTCGCAAAACTCTTTTTTCGTTAAACAGATCTGATAGCGATCAGGTAGTTGCATAAATTCTAGAACCTCAGAGTCCTCTTTTATGAACAGTATGAAGTCACCTCGCCTGTGTTTGGTAAAGGCATAGACCCCTCTAGGTTGAGGTAGTGTTTGTTTTAACTTTTTAGACACTAAAATATTTTATTAAGATTTTGCAAAAATGCTAGGTAGTAAGAGTTTTTATGTAACTCTATTAGAATAAATAATATCACAACTCTATGTCGTTTATAGCCAATTCTACCATGATGCTCCCTGAGTATATACACTTTATTCCTTTAATGATAGCCTTTTTAACAGGTATTTTAGGCCCTGTTGTTCTAGTTTATGTTAAGCACAAACTCTTTCGTGGGGATAAAGCTTTAGAAGCTCGTAAAAAAGACTTTAAACAGTCTCTTGAAACTCAAGAACTTATAAATACATCTCTTAATGATCTTCTACAAAAGTATAATTTAGATAGACTTTGGATTGCGCAGTTCCATAATGGAGGCAATTTCTACCCTGGAAACAAGTCCATGAAGAAGTTGTCAATGACCTTTGAATCTACAGCTCCAGGGGTAGCAGCTGATATAATGAAGATGCAGAATCTTCCAGTTTCGTTTTTATCTCCAATTCTACAAAAGCTAACAGATAATAATGTAACCGGTATCACTATAGATGTTTTTACAGAGGGTGATTATGCTCTAAGGTCATTCTGGGAGACCAGAGGGGTACAGACCGTCTATTTGTTCCCTATTAAGTGTTTGGAATCTGACTTTATTGGCATTTTTGGAGTAGACTTTGTAAAAAGAGACGGATTTGTAACGGATGAAATATATGATCAGTTGAGAGCTGAGGCTTTATTACTATCAGGCTATGTAGCGGCTATCTCGGTTGACACGTCTGCAAAGTAAGCTTAATTACTTTTATGAAACTATTTTTATTACCGGCACTATTACTTTGTGTTGGTTGTGCTACAACTAAACCAATAGTACCTCCTCCTTCAGTATCGACGGCTCAGGTTATTGAATCCCTTTCTGATACTAAAGAGGTTTTAGCAGAAGCAGGAGAGCAGAATACCCTAGTTGCCCAAAAGATTGACCGTGCTTTAACCTTAGCTGAAAGACTTGATACTTTGCTTGAACAGATTGAGAGAGAAGCTGAACAACAAGCCAACAAGAACGTTATTAAACCTTTATAATATGAAAAAGCTACTACCATTTATTATCCTCTTAAGTTTTGTTTCAACCGGCCTGGCCTGGCCCTTTGGTAAGAAAGAGCCTAAAGCCGGACCAGTGCCTGTTGCTGTAGATAAGACTGTAGTCAAGCCTTCACCAACACCTAAGCCTACTATTTCAGGAGGAAGGGAGCTATTAAAGGAACTAGCAGCTGAACTCAATACTGCTAAACAAGAGAATGTTAACCTTAAAAGCAGTCTTGCAAAGGCTACGGAGAAGATCTCACGAGCAGAGGCTAAGACGGTTGAGGTTCAAAAGGCAGCTGATGACCTCAAGGAGTGGGGAGTCATTCAGCAAATTGAAGCTCAGAAGTTTATGGAGAAGTATAACAGTGCTGTAAAGAGATATCACAGACTTAAGGCTATTGCTGCTGTTATTGCAGCTGCAGCTGGTGTTTTTCTAGGTCTTCAGTTTATGGTCTTGATACCCCCTCCTTATAATCTTGGATTACCAATTGGTGCTGCTGGCTTTTTTGCAGCTCTTGTTTGGTTCTTTCTCTGATGTCTCTAGAGAATATTTACTCCAATCAAGTTAAAGGACAGGCAGTGGGAGGTTTACCCTCTATAGGTTCTGCTGCACCTCCCATCATAGAACGAGACCCTAATGTCCGTAAACTAGAGCAAGACGTGTTTGCCCGGATACACGAAATTGCAAAGCCTGAGCCTCTAGAGCAAGGACAAGCAACTCCAGATGTTGAATTCGTTTCTTTAGAACAAGCTATAAGAGAGTTACAGGAAATGAATAAATAACCATGAATGTGGACTTCGATTACAGATATAGTTAAGAACGCAGCCTCGTTCTTATCTTCCAATAAAGTGCCTCCGGGTACCCCTCTAGCCCAGCTAGAAGAGTTACGAGGACAGAATCATTTTAAATCTAAGAAGTTCTTTTTAGCTTTTTCTTCTTTTATTGGCCTGTTAGCTTTTTATTTACTTTCAGTAGGTATTTTATTCTTACTACCCTCGAGCAATGAACTCGTAGCAGGTTATGTACAGATCTTTACAAAGACTATAGAGATTATAGCCATCATTGTAGCCTCGTATATCGGAGTCCAGGCTGCCATAGACTTTAGATATGGTAGTTCATCAAGCACTAACTTAGATTCTCTTCTAACATCAGACCAAAGAGAAGAAAAGATTATACAAGAAGAGACTATCTTATATGCAGAAAAATATAAGGACGACCTTTCTTATGCACCAATACAATGGGTCTTTGAACAACCAATAGAATAATATGAAAACTTTACAAAAAGGAGACTTTGGAGATGATGTGAAGCAATGGCAGGAGTTTTTGCTTTCTGCAGGCTATAAGGTACCTTTTGTTGATGGAGCTTTTGGACCTGCTACTGAAAAAGAAACTATAAAGTTTCAACTTAAGAGTGGTCTCAAACCTGATGGAGTAGTTGGAGCTAAGACCTGGAACTTTGTAACTACAGTTTCTAATAATACCCCACTATCTCAAAAATGGCCAAAACAGGATTATAATTCAATGGTTAACTTTTATGGGCCAGTTGGGGAGAATATGACAAGACTTGACGTGCCTTATAAATTAAAATTAGCCTGGGCACCTCAAACAACTCTTTCTAAGATTACTTGCCATCAAAAGGTGGCTAAATCTTTGTATACAATTTTTGAAAATACTTTGAAGACATATGGCGAAAAAGAGATTCAAAGGTTAAGACTTGATGTATTTGGAGGCTGTTTAAACGTTCGTAGAATGCGAGGAGGGTCAGCCTGGTCAATACATTCCTGGGGAGCGGCAGTAGATTTGGATCCTGATAACAACCAGCTTAAGTGGTCTAGTCCTAAGGCTACGTTAAGTAAAAAAGAATATAATGACTTCTGGAATATAGTACAAGCGGAAGGCTGGACAAGTTTAGGAAAAGCTCGTAATTTTGACTGGATGCATTTTCAGGCTGCCTATTTGTAAAGTCTTAATAAATAATATACAATGGATATTTTTGATAAACTAGTAGATCAGATTTTAATGGAATTTAATGTAGAAGATCGCAATGATACAGATTTTTTATATTATGCTGTATTATTTGTTCAACAACTGCTTCAACGTAATATGCTTGAACCGGATACGAATGTTCAGGAGACCGCAAAGCAAATTGTTAAAAAAGGTTATTATACCTATATTGATGAAGATGGTAATTTAGCATTTAAGGTTGAATTTGTTTTTGATGATACAAAAAAAACTCCAAACAATTTAACAGTTTTTATCAAAGAGTTGCCATCAGGTAAAGTTGTTAAAGGGATTGCTAACACTCATGAAGAATCTTCTATTAGTGAAATTGCAGAGTTTATTGCCGGAGAACAACAAAAACAACAAGCTGCAGGCACTGAGGTTCCCGCTGCTGTAGGAGAAACTCCATCAGAGATGCCTGATGCGGTGCAACAACCTAAAACTTCAAAGTACCTAAAGGGTCTTTGATTTATTCTTCGAAATCTTCTAATTCGAGATTTCTTATCTTCTCTTTGAGATAATTTAAAGCATACCCGATATCTTCTATATCGTTAAACTCTCCGCTAAACACTTCACCAACAATTTCATCGACAGCGTGGTCGACAATTGACTCAATTTCCGGTTCTTTTAATTCCATATTAAATTTTATTTAATCAATCTATATATTTTTACTATTTAGATTAAATACTTTATATGAAATTTAAATCCCTTTATAGTT
>Ga0181355_1000215_pt1 | contig 23669 bp, 34 predicted proteins | sample Fa13VDMM15DN_FD_130099 | JGI IMG/M metagenome (GOLD analysis project Ga0181355, IMG submission 130099) | Freshwater viral communities from Lake Michigan, USA - Fa13.VD.MM15.D.N | ecosystem: Environmental > Aquatic > Freshwater > Lake | place: USA: Michigan | collected 2013-09-23 | reverse complement strand
TTTTTTATTTGAACCCCTAAAACATTTTTAAATTTTACTTTAAACTCTTTCATCATATAAAGAATTTGGATTGGACAAGTAAAGTGTCTTCTATATTTCATTTTCAAGCTCCTGATTCTTTAAGTATTTTTCACATTCCTTAACAACAAAAGTTGTTTTTGGTCTTTCTTGTTCAAACTTTTTTATTTCGTCATTCACTAATTGACTGTCGCAATCCATGAATTTAAGAGCATGATTGAATTTATCTAAGTTGTTCTTTCTTACTATTGCTTGAGCTATTCTTTTTAGCATTATCTTTCCTCGTTAAAATTGATTAAACCTTTGTTGTATAATAAAATTAGAAGTCTGGCAGCTGCGTCTGCCCAAGATTCATCCTCTCTTTTATCACAACTTAAAAACTCTTCACCGTGCTGTCCGTAGCAAATAAACGCTGGTGAAAGTAATTTTTGATCTGAAATAATAAATTTGGGCAAAGCCTCTAAAATCGTCTCTAAATCATAAGCAAAGCAATCAACTTGAGTATTTTCTTTATCAGTGCTACAATATGATTCTTGATCTCTATGCCTAAGTCGCTTGTCTGTGTTGTAATAATATTCTAAAAAACCAAGTTTTTCGCTTAACCCATTTTTTTTAAGCTTTTTAGATATTTCGTAAGATGTTGTTTTCATTACGCAACCTCCGTTTCTAATTCTTCCAGCAAAAGTTCCGAATCAAATTGATCTGATAAGCCTAAGTTTTTAGCGTTCTTAATGCGATAATTGCAATCATCAATTAACTGCTCTTTATTGGCTCTCTTGCTGTCTTTTAAGAGTTCAAGGATTTTGGTGTTGAACTCTATTATTTTGTCTTTGTGCATAGATTTAAAAATAAGTTGTTAATATTTTGTGTACTAGCTCCATTTCTGGATTTCTCCGAGCATGGTGTGCATAAATTCTAGCTTTTTTTGAATAATTATAATGGTTTAATCTCAAGTGTTTTTTAGCCGCCTCCTCTGTTAAGAAAATTTGTATTGTTACAAAAATTCTTTCAAATTCATTACATTTCCCTTGCACTAGTTCTCTTATTTCTTCCTCAATTCTCGCTGATAATTCTGAATCCGTATTATCTTGACGCTCCTTTAAAATCTGCTGTATAATATCTTCTTCACTAAGCCCCTCCCAAATATTTTCATCATTTTCAGGAAAGAAGAAAATGTTTCCACGCCCTTCAGGAACTAATATATCGCATATATCTTGAAGCAAAAACAAAACAGGGGTTCTAGTTCCTCGATTATCTTGAGTTTTAAGTCTGATAGACAATTCTTTAGCTTGTTGTAGCTCTTCGTTAGTTAGTAGCATAAATCTCCTTTAATTAAGTTTCTTTCCATGTGCCGCCGCTACTATCTCAAGTAGTAAATCTTTGTTAATATCAGATTCTCTAGAGTTAACTAAAGTTATTCCTTCTAAATTTGTCTCATAATAATAAAAGTCCGCTAAAATTTCTTCCGAATTATCAGATTTAGCAGAGTATAATGTTTTTGAAGACAAACTATGAATCCTATTTCTTTGAAGAAAATGTATGGTAATATATTTAGTGTTTTTGCGTCCAAATCCGAAATAACCCGCTATTTCCAAAGGATCGTCAATATCATTTGGTAAAATTTCTATTTCTAAAAAGCCTTTTGTTTTATTTGTCATGTTGTTTTAAATTAAAATTGATAAAATCCAAACCCCAACACCAGCCATAGTAACAGCGGCGAAGGCTAATGGAATAAGTTTAAAATTGGTGATTATTGCTTGTTCGAATGTCATTGCGTTAACTCCCTTTTATTTTATTTTCCCTACAATTTAATGTAGCTAAATATTCGCAAGTTGGATAATCTTTGCCAATAACAACGCATTCTTTTGTTTTTATTTCTATGCATTGATTAAGATTGCCAGATTTAATACTGTCTTGAACGCAAGCTTTTAAAATAAACAAACAAAATAATATCCAGAATAAAGTATTAAAATTTTTTTTCATTATTCTCCTTTCTTAAAAAATTTCTCTAATTTTAGTTCCAATTTTTGCCTCTCTAAATCTAAAAAAGTCTCTTTATGGCTGCCAGCATAAAAATATTCGTGAGAGTGTTGATATTGATCTAATGCCTCCTCTATCAAATATTGCTTACCCTTTTTTAAATCACTTTTGCTTGTAAATCCCTTGTTAGTCCTTTTAATACGCTCGTTTTTTTCTATTCTACGCTTTTTAGCATATTTTGCGCTAATTCTATAATCTTGTCCAATATCTCCCATTCTATTCTCCTTTCAATTCTCTCATTGTGCAACCTTCACCGCCAAAACTATCAATTACATATTCAACGCGTTTATCTAGCTGTTTATTGATTGATTCTTGAGCGTCATCAATATAATTGCTCATTATTTCTTTAGCATCAATAGTTGCGTCAATGTAATTGACTGCTGGAACTGAATTGTAGAACTTGTCATTTAATTCTTGGAACTGTTTTAAAAATTCTTGTATAGTCATAATAATAATTAAATTGATTGTTGTTTTTTTAGTTATTAATCTTTTGAACTGTCAAAATTTCTTTAACAGTTCAAAACCATTTTTGGTTGTGTTATTATTATGCCCCGCCTCTATTTCTTTGTCAAGAAATAAATAAGAATAAATCCTTATAAGATTAATATTGCGTCAAATTGAAACATTTGATTGTTTTTTTAAGCTTTCTAAATACAAAACTATTTTATGATGACCCGCAAGTTTTGCCACTTGTAAAGCGGTTTGATTTTTAAACCAGCATTCTTTATCTTTTGCAAAAGGATTAACCCCTTCTTTAATTAATTTTTTTACGCCTTGAAGATTGCCGTTCCAAGCCAATCTTCTTAAAATATATTCTTTGTCCGTATTCGTCATAATTTTAATCTTTTAAAATTGTTTTAGGTCTTGCTCCCATCTTTTTCTTTTCACACCCGAGTTGTTTCGCAATTTTGTAAACCGTGGGCATTGAGATTTTTAATAAAATAGCTAACTCTTTGTTGCTCATTGTTTTTCTTAAATTTTTAAATTCTTCTTTGCTTGGATTCATGTTTTCCTTTTTTTTAGTTATTATTAAAATCAAATTCTTATGTGAATTTGTTAAAAGCATTATGCACTATTATTTTTAAACTGTCTACAATTATTTATACTTATTTAACATTTATTTAATATTAATAATAAAGTGTGTCAAAATAATACAAAATAAAGAAAAGGGAAGGCGTGGAGCTTAAAGACTAGAGACTTGCAAGAAAAAAATGGAGGTGATTAAAAGATTCTTTTTAGTGTGTCAAATTGGGAAAGATGATAAAAAAAGAAAGAGATGTTGACATTTGAATATAAAATAAATAACTTGACAAACAGCCTCTTTTTGGGGGGTTGGGGGGAGCAAAACAAACTTGTTATACTCCAACTGGATTTGCAAAAAAAAATCGACAAAAAAAATAGCGACTAAGCACAGCTGGCGCGGCAATCAATAGATTATAAAATGATAAGAAAAGGAAAGATTCAGCAGGAAAACTTACAAAAGTTGATAAAAAATACTTTGCAGCAAGACGCAAAAAATACACTCAAAAATCAGATGGGAACTATTTATCAAAAGAAAACGCAAAAAGAAATACTAGCTGAAAACGCGGATGATGTGATTGAGATGATTAGACAAGCTAAAAGCTATGAAGATATTCAAGAAAAATATTGTGTTCATGCTAAGTATTTATCGCAATTTATAACAGACAGTGAGTATTCCGTGCGCGCACGCGAAGCTCAAAAAGAATCAGCTGAAACATATTTCGTAAAGGCTGAAAAAGCTATTTTGGAAATAGATGCACTAGATACTAATGCAAAAGTTACGAGACAAAAAGAATTAGCTAGTCATTACAGATGGGCTGCAAGAGTTAAAAATCCGTATAAATTTGGAGACTCAACAACACTTCGCGGAGACAATGAAGCGCCGTTAAATCCAAGCGTGAATGTGATATTGAATAAGTAATATGAAAGAAATAAATATTAATTTTTGGTCTAAAGATAATTTGGGATCTTGGTTTCGAGATGTTAAAGATTGTGATGTAATTTTACAAAGATTAATAAAAATTAAAGGGTTAGAAATATTTGAAAAGTGCTGGAAAGAATTAGAATTATCAATCAACAGCTTTTATTTTAATGCTCCTCTTTTTCTTGAAAGGTTAGAAAAGAAATTACTAAATGATTAATTTAGAACTCCACCCTCGTCAATCTGCCTGTTTTCTAAGTGAAGCAACTGAGATTTTGTACGGCGGCGCTGCTGGTGGTGGTAAGTCTCACACAATGAGAGTAATTGCAATTATTCTTGCGCTCGATATCCCGAACATTCAAATTTATTTGTTTCGCCGCGTCTTTGCTGATTTGGCTAAAAACCATATCGAAGGAGCTTCTGGCTTTGCTGCCCTACTTGCTCCACTAATCAACTCTAAATTCGTTCGCTTGTCTGATAGTGAAATAACTTTCAAGAATGGCTCAAAGATTTACTTGTGTCACTGCCAGCATGAAAAAGATGTTATTAAATACCAAGGTGCTGAAATTAATGTGCTGCTAATTGATGAGCTAACTCACTTCTCCGAGAAGATTTACAAATTCTTGCGTGGTCGTTGTCGGATTGGTTCGCTTGTTGTGTCTGAAAAATACAAAGCCAAACTCCCTCTTATCATTGCTGGCTCAAATCCCGGGGGAATTGGACATCAATTCGTTAAAGAGACTTTCATTGATAATTGCGCGCCAATGGAAGTGAGACAAATGGAGCCAGAAGAAGGCGGAATGCTAAGACAATTTATTGCTGCTAAGTTGCAAGATAATCCCACTATGATGCAGAATGACCCGCTTTATGCAAACAAACTTATCGGACTTGGTGGAGCATTGGCTAAAGCGATGTTAGATGGTGATTGGGATGCAATAGAAGGGGCTTATTTCGATCAGTTTGATAAAGATGTACATGTTATTGAGCCTTTCTTAATTCCAGCTGATTGGGCAAGAATCAGGGGGTTTGACTGGGGTTATTCTAAGCCATTTGCTACATTGTGGGCAGCTGTTAGTGATGGTTCGTCTGTTATTTGCAATGGAATTAAACGAAGCTTTCCCCGCGGATCATTAATCTTTTATCGTGAATATTATGGTTACACTGGCAAGGCAAACGAAGGGCTAAAACTAAGCAATAAAGAAATAGCAGAAGAAACCATGAAATCCCAAGAGGGTGAGAAGATGAGTGATATGGTGGCAGATCCTGCCATATTTGATGTGTCAAGAGGCAAGTCTATTGCGGAGGAATTAGCAGAATATGGTTGCTATTATCGAGAAGCTGACAATAAAAGAGTTAACGGGTGGCAGCAAATACGGGGAAGATTGGTTGGTGAAGATGGAAAGCCATTGATTTATTTTACTAAAGATGTAAAAAACTTGTTGCGTACTCTGCCAATTATGCAATATGATCCGAGCAAACCCGAAGATTTGGACTCTGATTTAGAGGATCACGCAGTTGACACTTTGCGTTATATGTGTATGAGTCGCCCAATTGTTGTAAACATTACACCGACACCGCTCGAAATTGGTGAGCAATGGTGGAAAGATTTTAACCCTCACAATGTGAGAAAGAATGCCTTTAAACGAAACATGGAGCAAGATTATGAGTAAAGAATTAACGACAATACTAATTAACCTTTCTGATAGCGGTTTGAATTATCAAGAAATCTCTAAGCTAATAAGCGAATCTCAGACAGAATTATTGCATCATATCAACCAAGAGTTGGCAGATAAACATAGAGATTCTAAATTTAAATTTATAAAATCTATAAATAAAGATGATGGAATTGATTTTTATCAAATAAAAGCTTAACAACTTATGAGTAAGTTTTTTTACACAAAATCTAACGGAGATATAATTCAAGGTCATATTGATTTGACAGTTCTTTTCTACATTGAAATAGGACGAGAAACTAAAGCAGTAACTCATGAAAAGTGGATAAAGCACAACAATTTAACAATGAAATACAACTCTTTTTTTGATTTAGAAAATAAGAAAATGTCTTTGCGAATAGCTAAATTGAATTACTCTTTTGATCCGAATAATAAATATTATAAACAAGAATTAACAAGGGCTGAAGATGATCTCAAAAAAGAGATTGACAATTTAAAACATAATTCTATTTTTTGAGATCGAGGCTTGCATAGCGTCTTTAGTTCCAAACAAATGTGAAAACCAACTAGAAGACAAATGCAAGCTGACCAAGTTGAAACCAAAGAAGATTTAAGCCTATCCAAAGGCAATGCTGGCTTAGTTGAGATGTGGACTAAAGAGCTAGAAAATGCCAATAATTATGAGCAAAAATGGCGTGATGAGGCTGGTAAATATTTTGACATTTACAAAGACCAATACAATTCTGATTACAACGATTCTAAGCGCTACAATGTGTTTTGGGCTAACACTCAAACCCTTCGCCCTTTAGTATTCTCTAAACTCCCAAAACCAAACATTACTCAACGCTTTCTTGACGAAGATGAAGTTGCTAAGATAGCTTCTGAGATGATGGAGCGTGTTGTTGATTTATATTTGAACGATGCAGACGCTGAAGATGTGATTGGTAAGTGTCGTGATGATTATTTGGTTGGTGGTCGTGGCGTGGCTCGTGTTTGCTACGATCCAGAAGAAGTTATTGAAATGGAAGATGGCACAGAAGAATTTGACCCAACCGATAAAAAATGCCGTATTGAATACTGGCCATGGGAAGATTTTAGAATGTCCACAGAAAAAGAATGGACAAAAGTAAGATGGATTGCTTTTAGACACTACAAAACTCGTGAAGAATTAATTGAAGATTTTGGCGCTAAAGGTAAAGCTGTTTCATTAAACAAAACCCGTCTTGATTCATTAGATAAGCCAAACGAAAATGAATTGTTCAAAATGGCTGAAGTTTGGGAGATTTGGGACAAAGAAGCTGAAGAGGTAATCTTTGCAACTCTTGGCGGTGATGGCGTTTTATTATCGAGAGAAGAAGACCCTTACAAGCTACGCTCTTTCTTTCCTATGCCAGCACCTCTTGGTTCTAAATCAGATCCTTGTTCTTTGATGCCAATCCCTCTTTACAGATACTACAAATCACAAGCAGAAGAATTAAACCAAGTTGATGCGAGAATTAAATCACTAATCCAGCAATGCAAAGCTACTGGCATTTATAACTCGGTTGCTGAAGGCTCTGATATTGAAGCTTTGTTTAACGGCGAAGATGGCACATTTACACCACTTAAAGGTACTGGTGGCTTGCAAAAAGCTTCTGATATGGTTCTATTTAAACCACTTCAAGAGATTATCCTTGCAATTAGAGAGCTACAACAACACAAAATTGAGATTATTAACGCAATCAGAGACATCACAGGTATTTCTGATATTGTCCGTGGTGTTTCGATGGCTTCTGAGACTGCAACCGCTCAACAACTTAAAGGCAACTTTGCAATTTCGCGCATTCAACCACTTCAAAAAGAGATTGAATTTTGGTCAAGGGATTTAATCCGAATGTTGATTGAAATGACAATTGAAAATTATAGCATTGAAGAATTAATCCAAATGACTGGCTTGAAGATTGTTGATATTAACACAATTGCAGCGCAAGCAAGAGAGCGCTTGAAAGTTTTGATAATGGAAGCGCAGAGACAAATTAGCCCTGAAGATCCACAAGCGCAAGAAAAGATGGACATGCTTAAACAGCAAGCAGAAAAAGGTTTTAAAGAAACAATGAAAGAGCCTTTAGAAATATTAAAAGGTTACGCTGCAACTCCTGAACAATTGCAAGAAATTGAAGTTCTTATTAAAAATGACAAGATGCGTACTTTTGCAATTAATGTTGAAACTGATTCTACAATTAGAGTTGACCAACAGCAAGAAAAACAAGACCGTGTTGAGTATATCACTGCAATTAGCAATTTTACTTCTGCTTTCTTCCCTTTAGTTCAAGCGCAAATCATTACCCCTGAAGCTTTCCAACAGTTCTTAATGTTTGTTAGTAAGCCATTTAAGGTTGGACGCAATGTAGAAGAAGCTTTAAGCACTAAAGACCAACAGCCAGAAGATAAACAACCTACTGCTGATGAAATGTTAGCTCAAGCTCAAATCCAACTAGAGCAACAAAAACTGCAATTAGAAGCGCAAAAGATGCAATCTGAAGCTAATTTAAGACAACAAGAGATTGATATTGAAAAGGCTAAAGGATTATTCGAGATGGAAAAACATCAAGATAATTTAGAGTTTGAAGATGTTAATCGTCAAGCAGATAGAGACGCAAAGCGTCTTGATATGATTGTGAAAGCTCGTACTGAAGTTTTAAACGATACTATTCGCGAGGCTAACAAACCAACGGAGATTTAAAATGGCTATCTTGAAATTGGTTAAGAATATGGAGGGAAAGTATGATTGGGTTGATGCTGAATCAATGACACCCGCTCGGAAGAAAGAAAAAGAGGATTTAACTGTTGATGGTTACATCAACAAGCATGGTGGTATTTTTAGCCATGCTGACAGTAAAGTGCATTATTCCAAGCGTTCTTACATGGATGGAATAAAGGCAGCGGGTTGCCATATAAAAGATTACAAATAACGCTTGACAACTAACTCTACTTTAAAAATAGTAGAATAAACCACTATTAATAGATTTATTTAAACATGACTCAAGAAAAAAGTTCAAATGAAGTTTTGTCTGAAAAGTTAAATGATTTTTTCCCAGATGACAATATAGAAATAAAGGAAGAAGTAAAAGAAATAGTAGAGCCAAAAAAGGCAATAGTTCCTAATCCGCTATTTGAAGATATGGAAGAGGGAGAAGTTGAAGAAGAGGTTGAAGAAGAAGCGCAACCAGAAGAAGAAAAAGATCCTGAAGTTGAGGAGGAAAAAGAACTGAATAGGAGACTTAGCGGTCAGCCTAAAGAGTTTAAAGACCTCGTCAAATCGGTACAAGATAAAGAGCTACAAACTAAGATTTTGGATGCAGGAAAGATAGTTCGTGCAAGAGAAGATAGACTTAGTCTGGAACTCGGAAATCTAAAGAAAGAGTACAGCACAACAAAGGAACTGATCCAATTTATTGATCGTGACCCTGTTGCTGCTCTAAAACACATCGCCAAAATCACTAAAACTGATTTAGGCAGTCTCATTGATAAACCTGTTTATGAGGAAGACGATTATGATTATCGCACCCCTGAAGAGAAAGCTAGAGACAGAAAGCTAGAAGATATTGAGCGCAAATTAAACCAAAGAGAACAATCAGATTTACAAAGACAAAACGCAGAAACAGCAAATCAAATTGAAGAATTTAGAAATGCTGTGGATGATGAAGGTGATCTAAAATATCCACTCTTTGATAAAGTAAGGACAAATATGGCGCTTTTCTTCAATGAAGAGAGTCCTCTTTTTAATCCTGATATGACAATGGCTAAAGCTTATCAAAAGGCAATATTGCTTGATGATGACCTAGTAGCCGAAAGAGATGAGAAACTTTTAGAAAGAGCAAAAGCAAAAAGAGCTGCTGAAATTGAAAAAGCTAAAAAGCTTAAAAAATTTACTGGTCGCTCTCCATCTGCTGGCGTTAAACCTGCTTCGTCTAGGGACGCTGTTTCTGATATTTATGATAAATTCTTTGGCGGTTAAGCTTCAATATCTATTTAAAAAAATTAAATAGAAAATTAAAATGGCAAATCCAAACGATGTCGGTCAAGCACTGACTACCACGCTGAATAGTTACAAACCAGAAATTATCAGCAATATCATCGACAACCACCCGTTGTTGAATCGCTTACAAGCTAAAGGAAATATCGTTAAAGCCTCTGGTGGTGTGAACTTCCAAGAAAAAATCTCGTACGCTGAGAACGGAACTGTTCAATCACAAGGTGAATACGATACCTTTAACACAACTCCTCAAGATGTTCTTGCAACTGCTACCTTCGCTCAAAAAATCATCACTGGTACTATGACCATGACTGATCTTGAAATGAAGCAAAACAGCGGCAAAGAAGCTTTCATCAATCTTGCTGAAGCTAAGAAAAAAGTCCTTATCGAATCTTTGAAAAACTATCTTGGTTCTCAAATTTACGCTGATGGTACTGGATCTGGTGGAAAAGAAATTGGTGGTTTACAACTTCTTATTGCTGACGCTCCTACTTCAGGAACTGTTGGTGCTATCAACCGCGCTAACTACTCAGTATGGCAAAACAAGTTGTATGATTTTTCAGTAGAAGGTCCAACTCCGTCTTCATCAACCATTCAATCTGCTTTCAATACTCTTTGGACTCGTTGTCAAGCTCAAGCTGGTGAATTGCCTGATTTGATTGCTGCTGACTCTTTGTACTTTTCTTTCTTTGAGTCTTCTTTGCAAACTGTTCAAAGAATCACTGATCCATCTATTGGTGCTTTAGGCTTTTCTAGCTACAAGTACAAAAATGCTGATGTGTTCTATGATCCTGAGTGCCCTGCTTCACATGCTTACTTCATCAATACAAATCATGTATTCTTAAAATATTTAGGAAAAGATTTGCTTGAAGTTGGCGAAACTATGCGCCCAGTAAATCAAAATGCTTATGTAACTCCAATCGTTTTCACTGGCAATATGACCATTGATAACGCTAGAGTATACGGTGTTATGCATAATTAATTTAATTTAAAGGATTTAAAACATGTCTAAATTTGTTCCTGTTAATAGCTTAGTAATTCCACAAGCTATTGATGAAACTTCTACAACTCAACTTTTGCCACTAGGCACTAGAGTTAGAGCTTATGATGTTGCCTCTACCGCTTACGGTGAAGGTGAATTTATCTACTTGAAAGGCGTTGCTTCTACCGTTCTCGGTAGTCTTGTAACTTTCTCTTCAGATGATTTTTCAACTGCTTTATTGGCTGCTAACGCAATCGATCCAGTAGCTGTATCAATGTCAATCAATGTAGCGTCTAGCTACGGTTGGTATCAAATCTATGGCAAAGCTGTTGGTAAAGGGTTGACTGGTTTGCTTGATAACGCAAACTGCTACGCAACTGCAACCGCTGGTTCAATCGATGACGCTGTTGTAGCTGGTGATAGAGTCAAGTTAATGAAAAGTGCTTCTGCTATCGACACTCCTTCAACTGGTTTGGTTGAATTAGAAATTAGCTATCCTTTTATGGATGACGGCTTGGCTGCTTAATTGTAGACAAGAAAAGGAGGGGGCATAAAACACCCCCTCTATTTATTAATTAAAAAAACAAAACAATGACTAACTTAGTTTTAGATGTTAGACCTTCACAACTAGTTCTTAGTAAAAATGGCGCTCTTAAAGTAGCCTTCTTTGACAGAATGTGTAAAGTTAATGTAAAACGCGATGATAAGGATCGTATTATTAGCTCTGATGAGATTGCTAAATTATTCATCCACATTGAAATCCCTGCTGATTCAACAACTGTGGTTATTAGACCAGTTAAAGAAGTTAGAATTACAGACGGCGATGATGTTCGCTGGTTGTCTGAAACCGAATTATACACAAGAGCTTATGAAAAATATTTAGCCTTGAAAAATGCTGTGATTTATAATCCACAAACTGAAATTGAAGAACTTAAAAAGAAATTAGCCGCTGCTGAAGCTTCTAAAGCAGAAGATGTAGCTGCGCTTGAAAATGCCCCTAAAAAAGGGCGTAAACCAGCAGTAAAAGAAGAAAATAATTTAGAGGCATAATGACACTTTTAACCATCGCACAATCAGTATTAAGAGAAACTAAGAACAGCAGCATTCCAACAACTATTATTGGGAATACACAAGATGTTGCTTACCAGATTCTTGAAGTGCTGACTGTGACGATGACTGAACTTGCACGCTCTTATGAGTGGCAAGAGCTTCAGAAGGAAAAAACATTTAATTCTGTTGCTTCCACCGAGGGTTACAGCTTACCCACTGACTTTGACAGATTTGTAAATGAAACTTTTTGGAATAAAGATGAAATGTGGCCTGTAAAAGGTCCGATGACACCAGAAGAATGGAGAATATTAAAGAACTCTACTATTTCAGGTGGTGCTACAACTGAATATTTCCGAATCCGTCAAGGACAAACTTTAATATTTCCAATTCCCGCATCTGTAAATGCTTATATTTACGAATATATCACCAATCAAATTATCAACAGTTCTGTTGGAGCTGGGCAAACAACATGGCTTGCAGATACTGATGTGCCAGTAATTGATGCCTATATTGTGCGCTTAGATGCAACTTGGAGATGGTTAGAAAAGAATGGTCGCCCTTATGCTGAAGAGCAAAAAACAGCAAACAATGCAATTGCAGAGCGCGTTAGAACCAATGGAGCAAGACGCAAAGTAAGGCACAACTACAGCAATTTTGATGTTAAAATCGGTTATCCACAATTAATTGTTGCACCATAATGCCATTAAATATCACTAAAAGCGCAAGACTTACAAGCGAATCAAACCAGAACTCAAACTATCTTGGTTTAAATCAAGAAAGAAGCGGCACTGCTTTGCGCTCAAATGTGCCTGCGCCTACAGGTGGTTTAAATACTAGAGATTCTGAAAGTGCCATGGAGCCAACTGATGCGGTAATAATGGAAAACTGGTTTCCTGCTCAAGGTTCAGTTTCTACTCGCAAAGGCTTCACAGAATATGCTACTGGTTTAAGTGGCTACATTGAGACACTTATAGAATACAATGCTGGCGCAACCCGCAAGTTTATTTGTTGCAACAGTAGCCAAATTAATGATATTACAAATCCTGCCTCAATAGTTAGTTTAGGCACTGGATTTACAAATGCTAGATGGCAATGGGCTAATTTTAACGCCTATGTTATCATGGTTAATGGCGCAGATACGCCACAAACCTTTGACGGCACTACTTTAGCAGCAAGTACAATTTCAGGAAGTGGACTAACTGTGAGCCAATTAGATGGAATTAATGTTCATAAAAACCGCGTTTATGTTTGGTCTTCTAATGCTCAAGATGTTTGGTATGGCGCAACAAATGCAATCGGTGGCACTTTTACCAAGTTTCAACTTTCTCGTGTAGCTCCTTTTGGTGGCAACCTTGTTTCAATGATGACTTGGAATTTAGACGGCGGCAATGGTGTTGATGATTATGCTGTCTTCCTAATGTCTTCTGGTGATGTTTTGTTGTATCAAGGTTCAGATCCTGCAACTTGGGCTTTGCTTGGAACTTATAAAATAGGTCGTCCAATCGCAATAAGAGGAGCTAAGAAGGTTGCTGGGGATATTATGATGATTACTGATCAAGATTTTGTTTTCTTTTCAGAAGTGTTTAAAAATGATGGCTCGGTAACTCAAAGAAGTAAATTGTCTGGCGCTGCAATTGATGCCGTCAATTCCTACGCTTCAAATTATGGCTGGGAAGTTGTTTTGTATCCAAAAGGTGGATGGCTTTTAATTAATGTTCCAGTAGCTACCAATGAGACCTATGTGCAATATGTAATTAATACAATCACAGGTGCAGCCACTAAGTTTACAGGCATGAACGCCATTACTTGGGGCAATTACAACAACAATATTTATTTTGGTGGCAATGGTAAAGTTTACAAAGCTGATGATGGATATAGCGACAATTCTAATTACATTGTTTGCGATGTCCAAACCGCTTACTCAAACCTAGGAAGCCCACAAGAAAAGACAATAAATGCTTTCAGAAACACAATCAAAGCCGATGGAACTGTAGCGATTAACACTTTCGTCAACTTCGACTACGGCAAGGAACAAACAAGCCAAAATGTAAACTCTACAGTAGCAAGCGGTTCTTTTTGGGATGTAAGTTTTTGGGATGTGGCAATGTGGAGTCCTGAAGGGCTTACAAGAAATGATTTAGTGTATTCGTCTGGACAAGGTGTTGATGTCGGAATGCGACTCAAGACCAGTTTAAGCGGCCAGCAATTGAATTGGTATAGAACGGATTACAGCGTGACTGTAAGTAATATTTTGTAGAGAATTTATGGGATTTGGGAAAATAAAAAAAGCAGTTGGTGGTGTTGTCAATGCAGTTCCTGGCGCAAACAAACTGGTAAGCACTGGGGCTTTTGGAATCGGTGGCGACTTTTTAGAGCGCGCTGCTGATGCTAATACTAGAGAGCAAAGAGCGTTATCCTTGGGGCTTTCGGGATCAGCAACTGAGCAACAAATTACAACAGCCAATCTTTTTAGGAATTTATCCCCAGAACAGCAAAAGGATTTGTTGTTAAATAATCCTAATATCTCAACTCCAGAAGGTGGACAATCTTATGATCCACTTACCAATACACTTAGTTTAAACGAAAGCGATTTCACCAAATCAGAAAGACTCCGCCAAGAAGGTCTTGCAGCTCAATTAAGCGGCTCTCTAAACGGCAACTTCTCTAATAATGGTCAAGCTATTCAAGATGCTACTTTTAATCGTGGCAAAGCTCAAATTGACCCAATTGTAAAGCAACAAAGAAGAGATTTAGCGACTCAATTAGCAGACCAAGGAATCCCTGCTGGCTCTGAGGGATATAACGAAGCAATGAATCGCTTAGATGATTCAATTGCTCGTCAATACACAGATTTAAGTCAAGCTTCAATCCAAACAAGCGAAGCAGTAAGAGGTCAAAGATTTAACGAAATTGCCTCTCTTCTTGGTCGCTCTCAAGTCGGTGCTGGTGCTTCTTTTTCACAAAACCAAGGCTCTAACTTTAGCGGATTAGATTTATTTGGAGCTGAACAATCATCTTTGAATTTTAGTAGAAACGCATCATTACAACAAAGTTTATTATCTAAACAACTTAAACAACAAAATAGAAATGCTCAATATCAAGCACTTGGTTCTGTTGCTGGTGCAGCGGGATCTGCCATTGCTTCTGATCGCAACCTAAAAGAAAACATAAAAAAGATTGGAATTAGTGAAAAAGGTCTTGACATATATGAATTTGAATATAAAAATAAAAACTTAGGTGAAGGAGTGTACCAAGGTGTGATGGCTCAAGACTTGCTAGAAAGTAAGCCAGAAGCCGTAATATCAGACAGCAGCGGTATCCTTAGCGTCGATTATTCTTTGATTGATGTTGATTTTAAGAGGATTCGTTAATGGCTGTTGACAGACGCTTACTAGCGCAAGCACTATCCCAAGGACAAGCCAACCTACAAACTGGTCAAGACATCTCTAAATTTGCAATGGACTCTTCCAATTTCGGAAGTGGACAAGCAAGAGGTGTTGGACTGGCTGCACAACTAGCAACTGCTGGCATTGGTGCTTTCACTCAATACAGAGCGCAGAAAGATTTAAACGAGCAAGAATTATCTTCACAAGCTCAATTTTCTAAACAGTTTCCTCATTTAGCTGATATTGCCTCAACTCTCTCTCCAGAGACTCGTCAAGCATATACTTTAGAAACAATAAAAGCCTCTCTACCAAAAGCCGCAGATAATCAAATTATTTCTGGTGAAGGTGGTTATTTCTCAGTTGATAAAAATAATCCTAATGCTACAGCCACTCCAATTATGGGTGCTGGTGGTCAAGTTATTAAACCACAAAAGCCATCCTCTACAACTATAAATGTAGGTGAGCAACAAGGATTTAAGAACGAGACTCAACTTCGCGGTGAATATTCTGATAGAAGTAAATCTTTTATAGGTGTAAAAGAAGGTTACGAAAAAGTTGTTGCCTCCGCCAAAGACCCATCCCCTGCTGGTGATTTAGCTTTAATTTATGGATTTACAAAAGCTCAGGATCCAACTTCAACAGTTAGAGAAAGCGAATTTTCAACAACTGAAAGTGCAAGAGCTTGGTTAAGTAAATCAGAAGAACTTGGCATAACTGTTCCATCGGCTGTATCGTCTGCAATAAATAAATTAGCGAAAGGTACAAGATTATTGCCTGAACAAAGAAACGACTTTGTTGATAGATCAAGAAGATTATACGATCAAGCTCAAAAATCCCAAGAAAAACTAATAGGTCAATATACTGGCATTGCTAACAGAAATAAATTAGATCCTCAAAACATCATTGTTGATTTTTCAACTAGTATAGAACCAAAAGCTCCCACTGCTCCAGCTGCACAAAGTGGTTTTAAAGTCTTAAATGTGAGGGATAAATAATGCCTATAGCAACTGTCCAACTCCCGAATGGAAAGATAGCTGACATAGAAGTACCTCAAGGTGCTACGCCTCAAGAAATTGAGAGCTTCGTAATGAGCCAACCAGAATTCGCTCAACAACCCACTGCCCCACAAGCCCCTGAAGCTCCACAACCAGCCCAAGAGCCTCAATCTTTGCAAGAAAGAAGTCAAACTGTAGGATCTAACTTCTCAAGAGGAGCTATGAAGGGTTTAGGCAATGCTGCAATTGGCGGCGTACAAGCTGCAACTGACATTGGTGAAAGTGCTGCAAAATTAATAGAAAGAATTTACTTTGGTGATAATGTTGGTCAACAGAATTTTGGCGATAGATTAGCTGGTGCAGTTAAACAAAGAAAAGCAGAACAAGCTCAACTTCCAATATCTGAAAAAGCTGGAATCATAGCTGGTGAGGTAGCTCCTTATTTAGCGGGAGGTGCCGCAACAGGTGCAAAAGTAGCAGTAAAAACAGGGTCACGGATGCTTGGATTAGCTGCTGGTGGCGCAATAGGTAGTGCAGAACAAACAGCTTTATCTCCACAAGAAGAAGCAGGCTTAGGAAATAGAGCCGTAGAAACCGCTAAAAGTGCTGTTACTGGTGCCGTTGTCGCACCAGTTTTAGGAAAAGCAATTGATATTACTGCTAATATTCCAAATATTACTAAAGAGGCAATTAAGAAAATTGTTGGTTTAGATGCTCAAAAAGCAGCAAAGTTTGCAGATGCTGGCTTATCTCCAACTCTTGCCAATGTTTCAAAATTCCGCCCTGTAAGTCAAATTCAAAACTTCTTATCAGCCACCCCAGCGGCTTCTTCAAGGATAGAAAGAGTAATCCAACATCAAATAGATAATGTAGCTAATAAAACAATTGAAATAGCTGGATCAAAAGGTGGCACTATAGAAGAAGCTGGTAATATTATTGGAACAGGGGCTAAGTCTTATAAAGATATGCTTAGGAAGCGTTCTGAAAAAATATATCAAGATGTATACGACCAAGTTCCTAGAGATACCAAAGTAAATTTAACGAATACTCAAAATCTCCTCAAAGAGGATGTTGAGTTGCAAGAGGCAGCTATTAATAGTGATTTTCTAAAAAGGAAATTGGATAGATTTAACGAAATCTCCTCACCCAAAGAAGGGGGAGATAATCTCACTTCTTTAAGAAGAATGAAGGGATTTAGAAGTGTTGTAGGGCAGGATCTAAAAAGTCCTTCACTAACAGGATCCGAGAGATCTTCTCTTAAAAAAATTTATGGCTCTCTTTCTGCAGATCTTAAAGATAGCGTACTTTCATTTGCTAGAGATAAATATGGAGAAGATGCAGCTGTAAAGCTTTATGGAAGATTTAATGCCGCTGATAATGTATTTAAATTACAACAAGACTTCATCAAAAAAACTATTACTCCTTTAGAAGATGCTAAAACTCCTGATAAAATTTATTCTATTGCAACAAGTGGTATTAAAAACGGTGGAATACAAATAGATAATGTTTTTAAAACTTTAAACAAAGATCAAAAATCTTTTATTAGAGGAAGTTTAATAAATAGGATGGGGAAAGCTCCTCAAAATTTACAAGATGAAACTAATAGTGTCTTTTCTATTTCTAAATTTAGACAAGATTTTAATTCTTTAAGTGACGAAGCTAAAAAAGCTATATTTGAACCAGAACAACTTTCTGCTTACAATAAATTGATTAAAGCTACATCTGAAATTGAAAGAACTGGAAGATTGGGTAAAATTAATTCAGCAACCGCTCAAGCTGTAGGTTGGGCTGGATTAACTGGCGCAGTTATCAGTCCTTACTTATCTCTACCCGCTGCCGCTGGTATAGCGGGAGGAGCGAGAGTAACTGCGGGCATGATGACTAATCCAAAATTTGTCAATTGGTTATCTAGCCAACCTAAAGTTAGAAATATAAAAGCAATAGAAGATAGCATTTCGAGATTAGGAGCTATAGCGGTTTCTTCAGATGGTAAAACCAGAGATGAAATCTTGGAGTATATGTCTCAAATTATTGGTGGTAATGAGGCTCAAGCGGCAGATACAGAAAACATGACAGAGGAACAAATAAAAGCGGAATTAATTGATGCTAATAATCAAAACATGAGGCTAAGATTACCACCAGCTTATTCGCAAGAAGAAATTAATAACAATCCAGCTAAAATTAAAAAAAGGTATTATCGCTAATGGCATTTAACGGAACAGGCACATTTGTAAGAATTTATAATTGGGTAACAGATAAAATTAACTCTGTGCCGATTACTGCGTCTCGTATGGATGCAGAAATGGATGGGATGGCAACAGGTCTTTCAACTTGTATCACAAAAGACGGTCGAACTACTATAACTGCCGATCTTCCTCTTAACTCTCATAAATTAACAGGATTAGCGGTTGGTTCTGCTCGTACTGATTCGATCAATGTTGGGCAAGTTCAAGATGGTCAATTCACTTATTTAGGAACTACTGGCGGCGCCGCTGATGCCTACACTTTGTCGCCTAATCCTGCAATTACCGCCTATGTCGCACCAATGCGTTTCCGTGCCAAGATTGCCACCACGAATGCTACTACAACCCCTTATTTGCAAATTAGCGGTATTGGAACTCCTGCAAGTGATGCGGTAATTAAAAAGCTTGCTGCTGATAAATCAGAAGTTGCGGTTATTGTTGGTGATATGGTTGCAAATGGCATTTATGAATTCCAAAGAAACTCTGGAAATACTGCTTGGATTTTATTAAATCCTGAAAATCAGATTGCTACTGGATATTTAGACAGTGATTTGATTAACAATCTCGCAATCACCACCAGCGTTGGATCAAGCGCTCTTACTGTAGCTTTAAAAACAAAAGCAGGAAATGACCCAAGCACTTCAGAGCCAATTCAAATTTCTTTCAGAAGCTCAACTGCTTCATCAGGAACCTACACCACTAGAAATGTAACTGCCGCGACTTCTGTCGTTGTAAGTTCAGGATCAACTTTAGGCACGGCTGCCGCAGTTGCCGCGAATCTTTATGTTTACGCACTAGATAATGCTGGAACTGTCGAAGTTGGCATTTCTTATTACTTATTTCCAGACAATTCAATTCAAAGCTCAACTGCTGAGGGTGGAGCGGGGGCGGCGGATTCTGCTACTGTTCTTTATTCTGCGACAGCGCGCAGTAGCGTACCAGTAAGATTAATCGGCGTAATTAATATCACTGAGGCAACTGCGGGCGCTTGGGTATCGAATGCGACAACTGTTACTTCTAATCCGACTAAATTTGTAGCCTCGAAGATTAATCTTGAAACTATTTCTACAGCTACAGCTTCCTCTTCTGCCTCGATTGCCTTTACTAATCTGACAGACGCTTACTCAGCTTATGAATTTGAGTTTATAAATGTTTTACCGGCTAATAATGCAGTCATGTTGACCGGACAGTATAGTACTGATAATGGTGTGACTTGGCTTAATTCAAGTTATCTGCAAAGAAAAAATAACGCTACCACATCAGATGCAGACGGGAGTTATACAGATAAAACAACTGGTTTAACAATATCGGGACGAGATGGAGATGCAAATTCTGGAGCCGGTAATAATGCCACTAGAGGGGGCATTAATGGAAAATTTTGGCTATTTAATCCATCAAATGCTTCTGCATACAAAGGAGCTAACTGGTATGTTCATTTTTCTAACTCTACTTCATTCAATTATTATGCTAGAGTTGAGGGAATTGGTTTATATACTGGATCAACTAGCGCTATTAACGCAATCCGATTTATCTTTAAAAGCGCCAATACCGACACCAACAACGGAAATATTGCTTCTGGTTCAATTATTTTAAGAGGTCGTAGATAATGGAAAAACTATACAAAATCGTCAATGGAATCACAATTGAATTCTCTGAAGCGGACTACAAGGAATATGCAGACAATCAATCTAGAGGTGAACTAGAAAAGTTGCCAAATGCTAAGATTGCTAAAAAAGAAGAAATAAAACAGATAAGAACAAAAGTTTTATCCACCGATTTATTAGCAAAGGTTATTGATGGTAAATGTTACTATGTAAAAACAGACCCAGAAATAAATTTATTTTCTTCGGCAATATTAATGGCTGATGATTCTACAAGATTATGGGGTTGCTACTCTGATGGTAAAAAGAAATTAATAGAACTTACTAAGTCTGATTTACTAGGTATTGCTCATCACTATGAAGAAAGAAAGAGCCAGCAATATAATCTTTGCGACCTAAGAAGACAAGAAGTCGATTCTTTATCCTCTTTAGAGGAAGTGGAAGCTTTTGATATTAATAAAGTTTATGAAATATAATGGCTACTAACCAAGAAAATATTATTGCAGCAATTAACGCTAAATTTGGTCTATCTAATGCTAGCATTACTTACACCGAAGCTTTGTTTACTCTTTTTCAAGAACAAGGGATTACAAACACGGAGTTTAATGGTGCTTTTATTGAATACCTGCGTTCAGTGCTTTCTAGCTCTAAGACCAATATTAATGACTTGCTCGCTGAATATTCAACTCTTCACTTCGATGGCAATGTAAACTCAATCAATGATTTGAGTTTAGGGGCGATTGACAATGATTACTTATTCCAAGACGGGACACAATTCTTTTTCCAAAACGACACTCAATTTGAATTTAACTAAACTATATGCCTAAATTAACCGACCAAACACCATTAACCAGCTTAGCAGACAATGACTTAGCGCATGTGGTAGATGTGTCAGATACAACCTCAAGCGCAGCAGGAACAAGTAAGAAAATTACCTACACTAATATTTTTGCTCAATTCTTAGCAGTTGCAAGAACTATGTCTGCCAATTTTAACTTTAGCGGAAATGGATTAAAAGTTACTGGCGATTTTTCAAACGCAACTCGTGCAAACCGCCTTGCGCTTCAAACATCAACTGTAAACGGCAACACTCGAGTTCCTATAGTGCCAAATGGAACTTCAAGACTTGCTGGCATAGATTGCCACGATGGTGCTGATGCTGACAATTCTTCATTTTTACAAGTCCATTCTGACGGCACAAATAATCATGCTGGCTTAAATTCTGCAAAAGTTGGTACTGGCACAACAAAAGATTTAGTGCTTCAAATTGACAGCGTAACTAAAGCTAAAGTTAATGCCGTAGATGGCACTTTCCAATATTTGCAACCTGTAAATGCACAAACTGGTATTGCAACTTATACTTTAGTTGCTGATGATTTTGCAAAATTAATTACTATTAATAATACATCTCCAGTTACTATTACCCTCCCTCAGCAATCAACAACTCCAACAACTACGGGCTTTTTCGGTAAAGTTAGAAATTTAGGAACTGGTGTTATTACTTTTGTTAAACAAGGCTCAGAAACACTTGATGGCAATACAACTTTAAACCAATTTGGCGAAGTACTTATTGAAAGACCTACTACAACTAAGTGGTCGGTGGCTTACGGCACAGCAACCGTAATAGAGCAATCGACAATAGCAATTACAGGCACTTTAACTAACGCCAAAGTTTATGATGCGTTCATAGCACCAGACAATGTGACTATCATTGGTTTTTCTTTGAGAAATACTTCAGCCACAACTGCTGGAACTTATACTGTTGCCATTGGTGGCACAACCGTCACAGGTTTGTCTGCAATAGCAAATTCCACTACAAGAACTAGGACTGATCCTACAGCTCTTAATACAATGACCTATCAACAAGTTCTTACTTATACTCCAGCGGGATCAACGCTTCTTGTTGATGCTTTTATCACAGTATTTTATACAAGGAGTTATTAATGGCAAAAGGAAGTTTTGTAACAAAAACCCCACTTATTTATGGGGGATGTGTTGGTTGGATGGACGGAAAAGATACCAGCATTATTACATCTAGCGGTGGGTCGGTTTCTAGGATAGAAAACAAAGCAGATCCTCAAAATCCGTTCACACAACCGACAGGCTTAAATCAGCCTACTACGCAAGCAACTACAATAGCTGGAAATAATGTTATCACATTTGATGGCTCAAATGATTACTTGCTCTGCAATAGCTTATCCTCCGCTTTTACTGGCAGTGACACTCCCTTTAGTGCTTTTGCCGTTTACCGCCCTGCAACTACAGCAGGTCAGCAAGCAGTGTTTTGCGCAGGAAACTCAGGCACAGCACTCAGACAGGTAATGCACGATTACGGTACTGGAAGTGCGTTCAGAATCTTTAAAAGAGATGATGCAACAACGCAAGCTATAGCAACTACCTCTCTATCCCCAGTATCAACTCCTGTTATGATGTCCATGTCCTGCGCTGGCACAACACTTAAAGCGTGGAAGGATGGTACATCTTTTTACAACGGTGCTTTTGATATAGGAGTTACGACACTCAACACTTTCACTTTAGGGTGTAGGGCTGCAGCAGCATTAAACAATTTCTTTAGCGGCGATATAGCAGAAATAATAATATACAACAGAGGCTTATCTGATGTTGAAGTTGATATTATAGAAAACTATCTAGGCAACAAATGGGGCATAGCAATATCATGACAATTAATTACTAAAGCCATGCAAAAATACAAAATATTTACAACTTTTTTAGAAGCAAAAGAATCTGAATCTTACGATCACTTATTCCAAAAAGCCTTTGGTTTAGCAACTGCCTCTGGTGTTGATTTCGCTCTAATTAGAGAATTAGGCTTATATCTTAAAAACGAACAAGGGGAATTTCTTTTAGATCAATATATTATTGACAATAACATCATTGTTGAATTTCCTGATATTTATGCTCTTGCAAAAAAACATTGGAATATTACCACCGCTTGGGCTTCAATTTATAAATATGGTGAAAGTTATGTTTCTTTAAAAGACCACTCTGATGTAACTTACACTATTATTGAATTAGAGAGTGATGCGGTATTATTGCCAATTGATGAAAATGGCGATGTTATTATAATTGAATCAGTGAGTGAAATTTAATGGAAGAAATACTTGATAGTATAAATTCTTTAATCTTAAAAACCGCTGGAGGCTTAATAGCTCTTTGGGGTCTAGTAGTTTACGGATTAGTAAAAATTGCTACATTTCTTGGAGGTTGTGCAGCCGAAGGCGCAATTAATAAAGCGCTATCAAAAATGGTACCTTTAGTAAAATCTCAATTTAAGATTGAATTTGAATCTATTAAAGAGGATGTTAGCCAATTAAAAGAAGAAGTTGGAGAATTAAAATCTTCAATTGGAAGTTATAGAAAAGTTAAGCATGATATAGAAACTGAAAATAAATATCTTGCAGATGCTTTGATTTCTAAAGATGAAGAGATGTTGGATGAATTTAGAGAAATTCTTATTAAAAGAGAAAAAAGGAAAAAATATGAATGACCAATGCGATAGACCTTTAACAAATGCAGAAGTTGCTTTGAGAATAGTTAAAGAGTTCTTCAAATTCTTTTCTAAACCTCCGTTAAGAGCCACATTTTTTTCTATAAGTTTTTGTAGCGGGATGTTCTTCTTTATCTCTAAACTTTCTGTATCTGATTGCATTGAGGGGGCTAAATGGTTAATCTCATTGGTGTAAAAATGATTGATTTTTTAAAA
>Ga0181355_1000213_pt1 | contig 23762 bp, 34 predicted proteins | sample Fa13VDMM15DN_FD_130099 | JGI IMG/M metagenome (GOLD analysis project Ga0181355, IMG submission 130099) | Freshwater viral communities from Lake Michigan, USA - Fa13.VD.MM15.D.N | ecosystem: Environmental > Aquatic > Freshwater > Lake | place: USA: Michigan | collected 2013-09-23 | reverse complement strand
TCGATTCTCCGCTGCACCACGTCCCTGTCCCGTTCGTCGTTGCGCTTTACCGCCGCCGCGGTGATTTTGATGGCAAGCCGTTCCTCTGCCGGCGCAGCTTGCCACCATTGACGGAGTTTCTCAAGTGTCTCCGTCTCACCCATTACAGTCTGATTGCGTTGAGGATTTTCGGCATTTCCTCCTCGTATTCTGCCGCGAATGCCAGCGCGGTGTCCTTGATTTTGTCGGTGTATTCGTCCCATGGCACCGGCATGATCAGTGGTCGCAGCCCGGGGAAATAGCTCATGAAAAACCACGTCCGAATGCCAGTGATCGCCATCGAGAAGTGAACCTGCGGTCGATACTTGGCAGGCAACTCGCCGTCGAGCAGGTAGTCAACATGTGTGTCCACGCTCGGGCACTTGATCTCCAGCCCGTGAACAACTTCGTCGATCATAAACAATCCATCGGGCGAGCAGGCTAGGCACGGGTGCAACATTGATTGCAGAAGCCCAACGGTATCAACAGCGTGACCAGTGATCTCGGTGAACTCATCGCGAGCGATCGGCTCGTGGTCATGTCCCCATTGTGTCGCCGCGTTGCCTGCAAAGACGTGAGGATCGTCGATCAGACATTCCCGCGCCAGCTTGCGCATCAGCCCCTTTGATGCCGCCGCAAGCTTGCCAGTTGGCGTGATGATGCCAGCCGCCTGCGATGCCGTTAGCTTGCCCTTGCGAGCGTTGAGCCACTCCTCGGTGCCTTGGTCGAGATTGATGATGTGGTAGTTCACGCTTCCCCCTTTCTGGCTTTGATCATTGCGTCTGCTAAAAAATATGATTTTTCTGCCATTACCGCGTGCCCGGAGAAAGTGTCAACAAGTGAGCGATTACCCATCATGCCCTGCAAAGCCGCAGCCGCGAAGTAGTCGCGAATGGACATGCCTTGTTCAGCGTAATACTCTGACGGGAACGCTGACCCTCCATCTTCAATCTCGCTCATGCCTCACCTCCTTCCTCGGTCGTGGCTTCGATCGCTGGCAGCATCGGTGCGAACGGGTTGATGGCTTCCGTGCGCACGGTCGGCGTGACGTTGCGAGCTTGTGAAAACTCACGATCTTCATCCGTGCGGATCGCGTCTTGGATCTCAGGTGACAGCGGCAGCCATTTTGATGCTCGGCGAAATACTGTCTTTTTTGCCATCTCGTCGAAGTCTGACACCCACGGGCCAGACTGCCCAGCGCGGGAACGCTTGCGGATGCTTTCGACTTCATCGCGCGTCATGACCTCGCACTTCTCACTGCCGTCCTTGAATGTGACGATGACGTAAAAAGCGTAACTTTCTCCGCGTGGTTTTTTATAGTCAATGCGGTGGCATACGATGCTCCCGCGGTTGACCTCAAAATCATCATTTATGCAGACTTTATCGGCATGGATGCTAGTGACCGTGCCGCTACGCATGACCAGTTCGGCGATGCCTTTGTAATCGAGAATGAGCGTGCATTCTTTTCCGTATGGGATCAGATGTGCGCGGCGACCGTCTGGTTCGATGCCGAGCGCACTGAGATCGAGCAGGCAACGCATGAAGCTTTCAGGTGTACATTCCTGCAACTTTGGAGTTCGTGTCAATGCCGTGATGGCAACGCGAGCGAAGCGGTCTGCGCTCAGGTGCTTTGGAAGCGCAAGAGCGAATTGGTTTTTGACGTTATCCTCGGAGAGTAGTCCTTTGAGTGTCCGAGGTTTGGCGATTTGTGTGTTTTCTGTTGTCATATAGTTTGGTAGTTAAAATGCGAATGCGTAAAAAAGTGCGGCGATTCCGAAGCCGGTAGCAACTCCGAATGCGTAAAGGGCGATGATTCCGATGATTGGTGGTTCTTGGTTCATAGGTCAGAATGGCACATTTGAACTATCATCTTCGATCCAGCTTGCGTCTTTCTGCGCCGCTTGCCGTGGTGCTGCGCTAGGTGCCGAGCTGGTGCCGAATGTCAACGTCTTGGCATTGCCTACAATCGGTGTGCGCTCCTTGGCTGCACGTTGTTCTTTTGTCGGTGATATTGTGATCATGTGGGTGTTTTCGTAGTCATCGACCCCATCACGATTTTCTCGCATGTCAAGATCCAAGTATGCTGCCTTGGCTCCGATGTATAGCGAGCTGGCAGGGATCGCGACATGCTCGCTTCCGTCCTTGGCTGTGAATTTGCGTGCGCCCGTGACCTTGAGAAGGTCGATTTTCAGTTTGTGTAGTGTATTGCTCATTTTGTCAGTGTTGGTTTGGTTTGGATTTTGAGTTCGCCAGTCAGAACTTTGTCAATGCCTGAGAATATCAGTGCCTTGGCAACGCTTGCTGGCTTGGTTTTGCATAGCTTAGCAGCAGCGCGAAGCTGTGCAAGCCCTTCGTGTCCTAGGGCAATGGTAACTGCCCCGCGTTTGTTTTTTGGTATCATAGGGAAAGTAATTGATTGCGGAGGTTGGTGCTGATAACCATGGTGCTATCATCGGCACTGGCAAAGCGATCGCGGTGCATTTCGCTGCAAGTGATGACCCAATGCGCGCGGTCGTTGTAAGGAGCCACAATGCGGTAGTATGTGCCGCTGAGCTTCTTGATCGTGACCTCCTTCGTTTTGGAGTCAACAATGATGACGTTCGGATTTTCTGTTTTCTGGAATAGTAGGTTCATGTGTTTTCTTGTGTTGGTTGATTGTGCGCGTTACAGTCGCGTTAATTGTTTCGCAACTTTTGCAGCGTGTTCATTATTCTTGTTTGTGTTTCATTATTGCAAAACACCTCAAATAGCTTGGCTTGTTTGCTGCTATTGCATGTTCTGCAACTTGGGAGAATGTTGTCAAAGGTATTCATTCCGCCTTTGGCTAATGGTGTAATGTGATCAACTGTGATCTCGCCATTTTTTTGGCAATATGCACATTTACCGTCAAATGCATTCAGAATCAAACTCCATTCAGAATGTTTAATTTTAGATTGGCCAGTAATTGATCTTCGTTTGTATTTTTGATTTTTAGCTGAAATCCTTCCTTTTAATGATGCTCTGTATTTTGCATCATTGATTTTCTTGTTTTTAGTCACTTTCCCTTTTTGGGACAATCTGCCTCTTAGTAATGCTTCTTTTGATCTTTTGTAGGATTTATCGCACTTCTTGCAAACTGACTTGACCCCAGATTTCAACCTTGAATCCTTAAAGAATCCATTTTCCGTAGAATCGCATTTAGTGCAGGCTTTCATTGTAATTGGTGTTGATTTCTGGTGACGCGCAAAGAATAGTCGAAAAACTTGCAAAGTGTAAAGCATAAATCGCAATTATTTTTCAGATGTTTTATTTCCCTATATTCTACAAGGCTTCCAGCGCGGGAAATCTGCACTTCCCGATCGGGAAATCTGGAATTCCCGTGTCAACCATACGTCCGATTTACGTCTGGTGATACCGATTTTACGTCCGATGACACCGCTTTTACGTCCGATGACACCGGTAAAGCGCATGTTGACAATCGCTCGCTAACTGTTATTCTTAGCTCAGCAGATCCACCACGCCTCTCAGCGATGCGCACTTTGGTGGATATTTTATTTTGCGCCTGTCGCTGCCGAGTAGGCATTGTTTGCCTTGCCGTTGTGTCTGACCTTGCGCGATTTAAGAACGCCCTTTTTGACCTGATCTTGCAGAAACTGCCGCGCCGTTCTTGCTGCCATGTTAGTTTTTTTTATAAAGTCATCGGATGTGAATTCGTCATCGCGAATCTTCGGCGTGACTAGCTCTGCCATCTGCATCATGAGCTTTTCTGCATTGCCTATTTTTTTCATATTACTCTGCGGTATAGACTCTGGAATGGATGATTGGCAGCTCGGTCTTGTCCTGATTCCGTGCGTCAAAAATGATCGCGCTTGGCTGCGGTATCGCGTCCGGGACGACCTTGTAGCCGTAGCGAGTAAGCCCCTGCCATGCACCGGTGATTGCGCTGATTTGATTGCCGTCCTGCCAAATGCCGTGCCGATGTCTGTGAGCGCGGATCATAACGTCTGGCACTCTTTTCTTGGCTCTTGCCCGTGCGTGCGTCAGATTGCCCAGCATGACGCTGTGTGCGGATGCTTCGAGGTATGTCCGAGCGGTCGCTGAAATGTGGTGTGCAAAGTTGTAGAGCTTGCCGTTCATTTCCAGATCCAGAACGTCCCATGCGTGCTGCCCGTTCGACTTGTTCTTGCTGGCACCGAGCGCACGTCCGACTGCGATCTCTTGATTGAGCGTGTGCGATTCCGTGCCTTTGATGATGTGGATCGAAGATGAGCGTTCCATCAGCTCGCTGAGAATCTGTTTCACCGCCGTAACTTGATCGCCAAGATCCGGTGTCATGACCTGCAATGTTTTGTGATGGATGCCGTCCACGATGTCGCCGTTAATAACGATGTCGTATGGCTGACCATCGGTAACTTTTGCCACCCATGCGTTCATATCGATCCAGCATTTCCAAAGCCACTTTTGAAAGTGATTCTGCCCGATGAGATTGCCCTCATTGCTGATAAAATCAGCAGGGAATAAACCCACGGTGCTGCCAACATGCAGATCGCTTAAAACTAGGATTAGTTTGTTTGTAGTTTTCATGATCGTTTGCTTAGTTTGTCCCACGCTGGAAAGAATAGAGAATCGAGACATCGAACGATGACCTCCTCGTCGTAGTCCACAGAAAACGATACGCCACCGACAGCCAGTGCCGCATGTATCATTTCATGCCGCAGCGTTTCGATAACCATTGGGAGATTGTTTTTGATCGAATGATTTATGAGGATCAGTCGTTGGTCGAAGTCCATGCGCCCGTAGTCATCAGCGTCGAATTTTACGAACTGCACCTTAAATGCAATGCCGCCGATGCTGATTTTTTTCGGTATTTTCATTCTGTTAAAACGTAAGGAATGATCTTTTGCCCTGCCTTGTCCATTGCTGCGTATGTAATGGCTCTAAATGCCTCCCATTGCGCAGGCGGGATAGTTTGACAGCCTAGCGAGCTTGTGCCGCTGTTGCTGCCCTTGTGGATGTTTATGGCGTAGCCTATGCTATCGCCTTGACCGTCTCGCGTCACCGGCAATCCTTCATCCTTTGTCGCTGGTCGCAAAGCTGCGTAGCCGTTCGGCGAGTTGATCTTGTGCTTGCCTTTGCGGTAAAGATGCACGCCTTTTTTCAGCACTGAAACGCCGTGCTTGTATGCGCTCGGGTCGGTGTTAGCATTAAAGCTCGCGAATGTGTCGGGCGTTACCAAAAATATAGCGTCATCGTAAATCCCTCGGTCGTTCTTGCCAACTGCTCCCATCGTGTCGAAATAATAGCCGCGAACGCCGACAAGGACAACGGCATATTTTTCTGCGATGTCCTTTGGAATCAACTTGGTGATTTCCTGCGCCTTTGCTTGTGGCTTTGATTTGGGAATGATGCTCATAGTGATTTGCTGTGAACGCTTTTGTCCTTCTGCCAAAAGTCCATGCCGAATCCCATGACCGCTTGGTAATACATCTCCGAAAGCGGAAATTGATCCTTGCGCATGAGCGAGCGGAAAAGCCCGTTGACTTGCTCGAACGTCAGCATGAAATGCTTCGTGGCAGAGAACTGGAAAAGCACGTCATGCACCAGTGATGCGTGGACGTTGCTGGGATGGTCGGGAGTGCCAATCCACACACCTAGCACCTTGCGCTTCGGGCTGCACCCGTTCCACGCGTAGCCTTGAGAGACGTAAAGGATGCCCTCTTCGATCTTAGCCCAGACTCGCCCAGAGCCATCGCAGAATGCCGCGTTGCGGTGATAAAACGGGATTGGTGTGGCGATGACCCGCTTCGTGACAAAGCGATAGACTCTGCTGCCCTTTGTTTTCGCGTAGTCTGTGCCGAGGTGGATCATTTTTTGTTCACTGCCTCTGTGAGTTTGTCGAGTGCCGCGCTGAGTTTCTCACGAGACTGAGCAGACATTGCCGATGCTTCGACTTCACGGTCGTGCATTGCGTCAAGCCGCTTCTGCCGCTCGTCACGCTCGGTTCTGAGCGCGCGCACCGCTAAAATGAGAAAGACTATGCAAAGTCCCGTACCACCCCGTTCTAGCCAAACGTCAAGCCCGTCTGGCATGACCTGACCCAGCGAGATGCCCCCGAACTGCGAAAGAATTGCGGCGAGCGAAAAGCTCAACATTTTGGCTTGCTCGATCTCAAACATTGGCTTCGATTTCTGGTGTTGGTTCGATGTATGCGAAAGCTCCGTTTTCAAAAACGTAGTTTGCTGGCATGGTGATTGGAACGCGATGACTCAACGCTTCGTTGCCGATCTGGTCAAGCAACGAATTGATTGCGTTAGCCGCTAAGCTGTTCGCTTCAAACATTGCCAAAGTGCGCTCTACGTTGTCATTGAGAATGGCAAGCAAACGATCTTGTGGTAAAGCCCAGAACTGCGCGTTCTCCGCTGCAATAACGGTTCCAGCGTAGTGCAAAGCCGTAGCCCCACGGATGATGCCAGCGTCTTTTTCCGCTAGGTCTTTTTCGAGTTGTGTTTTAGGTGTGAGCATAATGTTTTTAAATGATTTTTCGCAAAATGCCCGATGTCTCGTAAGATATCGGATTGGTCGGAGTCACGCTGCATGTACCAAAAATTCGCAAAGTCGTTTGGACTGTCACGACAATCCGTCCACCAAAAGGAAACGAACCTGATCCAAAATTCGGCGAAGCATTACCAATGCTTCCAGAGTTTACCATGCTTGTTCCTGATCCTGCAAAATTTACGCCAGCACCCGGCGATGCTTGATTACCCTGAAAGCCTACATAGCGATCTTGAATTGTCGCAGTCCCTCCAGAAAAGTTAATAGTGCAGGACACAGTTCTCGACGTTGCATCTGTGTGGCTTGCAGTCAATCTGCCAAATTCGATTAAATACGTTCCGACTGGCAAAATAACAGTCTTAATTGGAGTCGTAGCTGTTGTTTCAGAGTTTGACCCAGATCCATCTAAATCATAAATAGGGCCTCCGTATCGGATGTCTCCATCCGCAGCTGTTATCAAGCTCGTAGCTGCTGGAGTTCCAGTTCCTGCGCTTGTCGGGCGAGTCGTTGATGTGAATGCTGCGCTGCCGCTGAGCGTTGGTGCGTCGATTGTCGGCGATGTGCCAAAAACCAATGCGCCTGTTCCAGTCTCGCCTGTAACTGCTGCCGCCAAATTCGCGCTGTTTGGCGTTTCCAAAAATGTTGCTACATTTGCCGCTGGGGTTGTCGTTGCGAGCGTTGTCAGCCCTAATGCCGTGCGATGTGTTGCCGCTACGCCTGTTCCGTAGGTAAATGTTGACGAGGTTCTGTAGCTTTCCCCAAGCGAAGAAATAGAGCCAGAAAATGTTGCGAGCGTGTAGCTTAGATCAAGTGATGTTGCAACTGATGCACCAAAACTAGTTTTGAAAAGCAATTTGTCACTCGTCGATCCTGTTGCCTCGGTTGTTATAGCTGCCGTGGTGATTGGACTGCCGCCGTTATACCACTGCCAAATGATCTGCTGCCCGTCTCCCACTGCTGTCGGATTGGCTGTAAATGTCATTTTGGTCTGGATTCCAGACGTGACATCCTGCGAAAGTGTTAGGTTGGAAATGTTGAGACTTGCCGTGCCATCTGATGTCGTTGCGCTTGTCACTTCATTAACAGCCGCTGCGATTGATCCAAAAAGTATCGAGTGGTTGTTTGTAAATGCTGACCCTGCCGAGGATACCAAAGTCACAGGAAAAGTGTAATAAGCCGTCGATGTGTTGGCACCCGTTACCGTTGGCGTGCCAGTGATTTCCCAAACTTGATTTTGCGATGAGTTATCTCGATTTTGGATGAAGATTTTTTGACCTTGTGCAAAGAACGAAAGCAAAAGCTCAACGTCTGTTCCGTCATCGTTAAGGTGTGAAACAAGAATGTTTGTTGCGCTAAGCTGCGTAGCGTTATTCCAGAGTAAGTAGCCGTTGCCGGGATAACCGCTGGTCGCATTGGTTTTTGCTCGGTAGTTCCAAGCCGTCGATGATCCACCGCTTGCGCCTGTCGCGCCTGTCGCGCCCGTAGGTATGCCAAAGTTGAAAACCGCTGCGCTTGATGTGCCAGCATTTACGACCGTTGCCGATGAACCGGGTGCGAGCGTTGTCGTTGTGCCGACCGCTACCGTAGCTGCTGTTCCAGTTGGCGCAAGAACTTGAATTTCAACAACATCACCAGCCGTTGTTTCAACTGTGACATTTTCCTCAATTGTTGTTACTTCTAAAATTACTTCGTCAGGCATGGTTAGTCTCTAGTTGGTGGTAAAATCACGTTCATTCCTCCGCGCAAGTAATTTCTGCGCGTGCCATCAGTGGCAATGGTTCGGATCGAAAAGACGTAAAATGCTGGCTCTAGGTCAAGCTCGGCGATGCGGTCAATTCTAAATTCCCACAATGCCGCATTGGTGATGGTGATTCCGCTGCCGTTGGTGAGTTGTAACGCCGTGGCACAATTAGCGGTCTGATTAGCGCGGAAGTCAATTTCGACGCTAGCAAGCGTGCTGCTAGGTGCGGCATCGTTGATCGTGACGCGAAATGACTGCGCCCTGAGCGTGTCACCCTGCATAATGTCTGGCAAGTTATAGATTGCGGTGGTAGCCATGTTCTTTGCGCTTTTGTGTAGTTGATACGCCTTGTGTCAACATAATTTTTATCATGTCAATTTATTTATTGCTTCTGCGTTTTTGTAAAGAAATTTGAGCGTGCGTTGATACCTGTCAAAATGCCCACCATCGATCTTGTGCAATGCACATTCATCATAATTGGATTCCGCTGGATTGGCATAAACTGGCTTTTCCATCTTCGTGACTGGCACGCCGTTGTTTTGAAAATACCAGCCCATGATGGCGTCATCCGCAAGCAATGCCTCGTTGAAATTCTCATTCAAAAAATAAATCAATCGTTTGAGCTTTTCTAAGTCAATCAAAGATCGGCGAAAAATTACTGCACCAAAACCTTCTGGCAAGTTGGTGTTATGAAAATGCAATACGCTATTTGCCATGGCGTGTCCTTCCTTGTATTCACTCGCCATGCGTGCCACAAGCTGTGGAGAGTATCTGCAATCATCATCGAGAATGATGCACAAATCGTCATCTTGCACTTGCTCGCAAATTCCGATGTATTTTGTGATGGCGCCATAGTCTTTGATTCGTAGCACTGTAGCTTTCTCACTTAACCTTGTAACTTCAGTTTCATCATATCCCTCCTCCGTTCTGGATGCGTAATCAGGGATCGAAAGAATTACTCCTTTTGGCTTTATATTGCCGCTTGTCATATGGTCAATGATTGCGCCAACGCCATGCAAGCGCGAAGGCATAACCGACATCCCCACCCATGCGCTTTCTTTGCTTGTAACTTGTTCGCCGTTTGCCAATAGTTGTAATTCAGCAAGAGCATTGCTTCTTCCTTTTTCATCATGTCCATATAACCCGCAATGGATCAATGAGGCATCTTCACCGCCCCATGTGTCAGCTCTGCGGCATTGCATGAACTCAAACAAATAAACGCCGTTTGGGTAGCTCCTGCGCACCGCTTGACTCATTGCTGTGTCCTCTTGGTTGCCCCGCATTGAATCGCATGATTGCGTTATCGTAATTTTAAGCAATGCCTCGCGCTTAACTGCATATGCAATGCCCAAAAACCGACCAGCTTCATTCTGCCATTGATGACCGCTCGCCATGACCCATGATTGAGAAAATGGATCAAAAAGATTGTTTTTCAAGTGCCATGTATCAACATCCAGTTTTGCCACAATATCACCGCCTGTTTCCAACATTGCGTTGACGATGCTTCTGGCAACTCCGTTTCCCCATGTGATTTTCACGCTTGGCAAATCATGGTCAATCGTAACTGGCTTTACGCTGTCATTGCCTAGCCATAGCTCAACATCGGGATATAAATCACGCCACCGCTCGATAAAAATTGGCAGCATTTCCTGATCTGCTTCATGGCAACAAACGATTGCTTTTTTGGTCATGGTATTTCCCTCCCGCTTCCGCTTGTGCATCCTGCGGTGAACGATGTGCTTCCAGATGTAATTAAGCCATCATCCCATACGAGTATTGGTGTTCCAGCTCCACCAGTGCAGGGAATATGTGTTAGCGTCCCACTTACGCCATTTCCTTGTATTTTAATTGCATCACCTTCTGTGGTCACTTGAATCTGAGCTGGATAAGCTCTTTCTTTAATTCGACGAAAGTTAATTGTCTCCTCGTTTTGATCTTTGATAATTGTCGCGCCTTCGCCATCTAACTGCCTTAGCTTGCGAAACTCAACTTTATCTGCTGGTTCATTGTAGGTTTTGCCGACTTCGTAGCAAGTACCCTCGGCTTCTAGGTTTTCCATCGTCACACGTTCGTCGTAGTGGTCGATGTTATCGCCTGCGCCGTAAAGCTTGAGACTTGGTTTGCTGTCCACGATTTCAAATACAGCAATCTTGTAATTGTGTTCCCCGTCTGAACCACCAAAGTCAAAAATCTTTGGCTTATAATGCGCTCCAGCTAACTCATCCTCTGCAACTAAAACGCTTGGTTCTTCTTCAATGGTGCCGTCTTTTTTGACTAATACCTTAATGTAAATCGCTTGCCCGTCTGTAATGTCGTGATAAATCGGGTTGTCGTCCTCATCCACAAGCTCGGTCGGGAAATGATAGATTAACGCCTGATCATCGGGGATTCTTCGCTCGATTACATAGCCTTTCGAGAGTGCGATTTTGTAAGTGAATCCGCCTTCGCCTTTTTCAGCTTTGAGAATCGGCATGAATGGCGCGGATGACCCTTTGCTGCCTTTTCCGTTAGTTGATTCCACGGGTGTTCTATCACTAAGCCGCTTCATCGCCATGATCAACTGGTTGAATAGGCGTGCCGAAATCTCATCGCCAGCCCTAACCAATGGCGGCAGTTGTATTGGTAAATCTCCGTTTCTAATCATACAAAAATTCGTTATATCCTCCTACGTCTGATAGCGTCCACGTTAAGGTCGTGCGGTAAAGCAAACCCTCTTGATCTTGGCTAACGCTCGTCAACCTCCAATTACGCGTTCCCGATGACGTTGGTGGACTGCCCCTCGGTGTTGAGATTTTGGAAAGATTATTTATATCACTTGGTTTCAGTTCTGATGTCCCCTCGGTCGATTCTGTCCAAGTATAAGTTGCTGCCTCGTATGTAGTTTGACCTTGTGTAATCAATCTCGCAAAAACCTTGGCATTTATCTCATCCTCGCCAAATTGCAAAGTTGACGGAAGCCAGAATAAGCCGTTCACGTTTTTATTGCCAAGTGATCCTCCTATATCTTGGTATTCTTCTACAAATTCAAGACTGCCGTTTAACACTAATCCAAGTAATCCTTTTGCTTGCTGTGATAATTCCTTCCACTTTTCATGCTCGGAAAATGGTCGGTCGCGCAATTCGCCTGACAACAAGTATTTTGGCAATGCCCCTTCACCTAGTCCACCTTCCCCGCCTGCTTCAAATTGCGATGTGCTGCTGCCTGATGCTGTCACTTCCAGCGTAATCAAATCGCCTTCATCGGCAACGACTTTCGTATCGACGACCCGCAGGAAGCCAAACAACGCTGGAATGTCTGGGTCAATGCCTGTGAGCAATTGACCATTGGCAAACTTCGCGATGATTGTCGCATTGTCGAATCCATCGCGGGTAACGATGACCGTGTGCGTCCCCGTCCATCCGCCGTTTTCGCTCTGCTGCACAGCAAAGCCTGGCTGTGGTCTAATGCTGCTTGAATTTAAGCCGATGATTGTTGCTGCCATTAGTTTGTGAATTTAGCGTTTTGAAATTGTCTGAGTTTTTCCAGCTTCTCGATTTGAGATTTGCCCGTTCGGTTAAGCTCTTGGAGTTGTTGCAATAGTTTTGGCGCTTCGCTTTCTTGTAATGAAGCTTGAATTCTTCCAGATAAAGACCCTGAATCTTCACCAATAACTGATTGTACTCCTGAGCGTATCATTGCTGTTGCTGGATCGGTAATTGCGCTTGGCAATAAATTAGCAGAAGGAATTGCTTTTTCTAATGTGATGTCTCTAAAAGCGCCCAAAAAAAGCTCATCAACGCCCTTAAACCATACGGCCTTCAATCCAGCAACAACAGCCTCGCCAATGACGCCGCCGATCAATCCAAAGCGTTCATAGTCTCCTGCCACCGCGTCTGAAATTGCACTGCCGACGATCTCGCCAGCTTCGGTGAATTTCGCTTGTAGCTGCGGCAAGAAATTGTTTGTTGCATCGAGAGCGTCACGCAATCCGTTGTTAAATCCAGTTCCGAATGCAACTTGCAACTGGTCAAAATTATCTTTCATGTTGGAAAGCTTGCCCTCGGTCGTGCTGGCTAATCTCTCCATGGCGCCGCTTGTTGCCTTGAAAACGTCTTGAAGTTTTGCCATCGCTTCGCCTTGGCTTAAGATTGGTGCTTTGCCTTTTTTCTGAGCCGCTGCCAATGCTTCAAATTCTAGCTTCACCTTGCCCGTCATCAATCCAAGCTCTTGCAATCGCGCTATGCTTTCCCCTGCGCTTGTGCCGCTTGTGATGGCGTTAAATACGCGCCCAATGTGCAATCCTACCTCTTGGATCGGTTGACCTGCAATAGCGGCAGCATCGCCCACCATGCGCAATCCATCGCCCGTTGCTAGCATTGTGCCGCCAAGCGTTTGCAATAGCTTGCTGGTGGCTGCCAGCTCTGAAATCTCGAATGGAGTAGATGCCGCAAACTTTGTGATTTCTGCAATTCGATTTCCTGCATTTTCCGCGCTGCCAAGTAGCGTTTCAAACTGCATCGTCAAAGACTCAATCGCGCTTGCTTTTTGGCTCGATGAAATGGCAAATGCGCCAAGTGCTGCCGCTCCAGCCGCGCCCATTCCAGCTAGTGCTGTGGTAACGCTTCCAGCAACGCTCCCGATGCTTCCAAGCGATGTTTTAACGCCTTTGAGCGTTTTGTCCAAGTGCGATGCGTTGCCTTTGATATCTACTGTAAATGCCATGTTATTCCCTCCATTTCTGAATCTATGTCAATTTGCGCTTGCTCGTTGATTTCTGCGAGCCTGTCAGCAAGTGACTTTGTGATCTTTTCAGTTGTGATATTCTTGCGGAAAACCCGTGCGCCTTTTCGGAAAAGGATTGCATGAATGATCCGCGCTTCTTCGTCCATTGGTAGTTGCCTGATTTCATTTCTTGACCACCCATATTCGCTCGCAATCAAATCGACCACATAGTCATCATCATCGGGAGGATCAGCTCTTACGATTCCCGCTTTCCCGTTTGCTCAACTTCGACCTGTGCCGCCTCCCATCGGTTAATAACTCCTTGCACGTATTCACCAACGATCGTTTCGTCATCCTCGGTGTAACTCATGCCGACCTTTGCCATAGCGTCGAAAAAAGCATCGTCGTCGTTGTATGCTCTGAGCGTTTCCTTTTCATCAAGTGATGCAAGCGCGGCGTAACCGAAGATTGCCAAGAATGAAATTTCCTTCCCTCTCGATTTCTCGGATGGAAAGAATTCACGAATGCGGTTCCAAGCAAACTTGGTGAGCGGTCGCAACTGCTGGTCTTTTACGATTGGTGTATTGTTCATTTTCTGTAAAGTAGTTTTTCGATTTGTGATTGCGCTTTAGCGTCATCGTCGCGCCCTACATAAGCCGTTCTTCGCCCGTGCTGCACCGCTGTGTGCGTTGGTGTCTTAATGTCGGTTAGCAACTGCCTCCAGTTGAGTAAAGCGGTTTTGATGTAACTTAAATCCTCGCTAGGCAACTTCTCATGGATTAGCTTATCCTCCCAGAGTGCCATGTCAGCATCTGCCGTGCGGTTGAAGTGCCAAAAGTATGATCCAGCATGCAAAGTGTAACCGAAGCAAGGATGGCCAAGCGCAATCATGGTTGCCGCTTGTGGTGTGGATGCGGTGCAAATGGTATCGGAAAACATGCAGCGATCGACATAAACGTCCCTACCTTTAGTTTGCTGAGCAAGTGCCTTCATCGCCTCAAATGCTCGTTTGATTTTTGCGACTGTGTGCGTTGGGTTAGCTTGTAACCAAGCATCGTTATGCCACGCATCAATTACCATGCTCGCCGTGTTGCCTGTTGGCGATGCACCTGCGAAATGCCAGGTGATCCGCGGAGCTTTCAATCCGTCACCAACAAAGTTTTTCATCGGTGCGGATTTGAGAAGCGGAACGTCAATTGCAATGATCGTTGCTGCGATCTGCGGGTTTGTTGTCTGCATTGTTAAGTGAGACAACGACTCTCCTTTTTTTCCAAGGAAGTTATTCATTTTCTAGTTTTGCAATTTATTAGGCTGAAACGATTGTTGGACTATACTTGGCGGTTAGCTCTATGCGTTGGTAATCCTCGGAGGTGTTGTTCCGTGTGATCGTTTGGATAATAGTCAATCCTGCGCTGATGCTGCCGATAAGGTGATCGGTCGGCACTGTTGCAAGAGCGATGGAGCTAGCGAGCGTTCCTGCAAATGCGCTCGTTGCTGGCAAGAATCCGCTAAGCTGAATCTCTACGCGCTCATTGTAATGCGCTTCCCCTGTGTCGTCACCGCTGATGTTCTTGACCATTTTCACGTCATCGGAATAAGCCCATGATGTCGAATCAAGAAGAAAACCTGTTTGCGCATTTGCGATTCCAAATACGCCGTTCGTTGCGCCAAGTAAAGTTGCCATGATACTTTTTGGATTGTGTCAAATTATCTGAAAAATCACCTCGCAATCGAATCGGCATTGCAAGGTGTTATCCTCCCACTCTGGGATTCCGCCGTTATGCGCGAAGTAGTCAACGCAAAGATTGTTGATGCCGGCATTGATCTGATCTTTGAAATTATCGCTCAGCAATGCCTCGATGTCATTTGTTACCTCGTTTATCTGATCGACCGATAAAGAATCGCCGCTGTGCGCTCGCAAAGTGATTTCCACTTGAGACGTAAATGCCTTCGTCATCGCCTTCGTCATGCGCTCGCATGATTGCATTTTGACGCTAATGTTAGGCAATTCGACAAATCCAAATTGCTCTGCATCGTAGCTTTCAATCTCTGTAATTTCAGCATTGAGAATGTCAACGATTCGTTCCTTAAGTAATTGTGTTTTCATGATAGTTCTTTAATCCTTTTGCGTAAAACCGTTACGCTTCTTTTGTAGCCATCGGCAAGAGACGATGCGACATAACCCTTGTTTGTATTGTTTACGCTGTATGCGTAATCGACCTTATTTGTCAGCGCAACGCTCGATGATAATCCTTGTTGGCGATTGAATTTTGCTGTGCCGTTTGGCTCTTTAACGTGCCGACGAATCCACTTACTAATTCCTTTGATTTTACGCTTCTTGTTTTTTGAAGTCAGCAACAATGGCGAGCTGATATTTTCACCGGCCGCAATCCATCCAGCTTTTGCTTTTCCTGCTTTGGCTTGTTGCTGCTTGATGTAATAATTGACCTTGCCAGAAATAAACCATTCGCGCTTTGGATTGATTTGTTTTGGCGCATCAACGTCAACTTGCCCCTTTTTATTTCTCAGCTTGGCGTGGACATCTTGGATCTCGCCGTCTATTCCGTTGCCGACTGCATATTTTGCAGCTTTGTGAACTTGCTTTGCGATAGATTGCATAAACCTTTCGCCCGTTCCCTGATTCAATCCCCACGGTTGCACTTTTCTTGCCAGCTCCTTTGCGCATGATTGAGCGAGAATCACAACGGTATCGCCAACTGCAACTCCAGCACGCTTGGCAAACTCTTTCATTTCCGCATCGAGCTTTCTACGCTGCGCGGGACTGATGGTGATCTTAATCATCGCGTTTCGTTCGGGTCGCCAAGTGTAAAGGTAATTCCAATCGTGCCAACGTCCACGCCCGTGATACGGTAAACTACGCTGTTGATCGAAGCCCGTTTGTTGAGCAATGCCATCGGGTTTGTAATATCGGCAGGTTGTGCAACGACCGTTCCTCGGATCTGTGGCTCTAATCCGCCATACTCGCCGTCCACAGTTTTTGCCAATATGTTTACGACAACTGGAAAGGTTTGACTGTTGCATGTCATGTTTTCCGTCCCCATTGTTGTATCGCTTTCGTCATTGTGAGAAAGCATGAAGTCGTCTAATTCGCTCATATACTAGCGCATCAAGTCAAAAGAAAACGCATCCACCGTTTCCAGTGAATGCGTTGTAATGTGAATCATGATCAAAAAAATGACCAAGCATTGAAGTTTTTAGTTTTTACGATGATTTGCCCAAAGCGGTGATCGTAAGGTTTGTTCCTGCTGATGCGGCTGTGATAACTAAATCAGAGGTCAACATGCTGCCAGTTATGCCGCTAGTATTCCAAATCTTGCAAGGCAGGGTGAAAACCTGCGTGCCGTTCGATGCTGATGCGCTGCCGCTTGTCACGTTGATTTCAAGCGCGTAGATGCGAGCCATGGATGGCAGTGTCAAGCCTTCAAAGTCTTTTCCGTCTCCGTCTAATACTTGCACGCCACTGCTGGCAACTCCAGCAGTTGTGTCTGTGCTTGTTGCTGCCGCTGTGATACCTAAACCGCCAGGTATCGCTATGTTCAACGTGCCATCGTTGGCAAGAAAGTTGCCATTTGCATCTGCTTTAACTGTCAATAAAATAATGGCACCTGAGCTTGCCGCCGAGTATTTTGCGGCGATAGCTGCATTTGCGTTAAGTCCCGCAGCAAGTGCGCTTGCAACTAGAGTGGCGGTGTTAGATGCTGTTGTTAAGGGGATTGTCACGGCTAGCGGCGATCCTGTTAAGGTTGATCCCGTTACGGTAACAATGCAATTGCCGTTTGATGTTGCTCCAGTCGCAGCAACTACTGTGGCAGTTTCGACTTGTGCAACTCCAGCAACAAATGCCGCGCTACCAGTGCAAACGCCAGTCTGCACATCTAGCGTTGCCGTGGTGCTTGCTGTGGTAAGTCTTGCGCTAATTGCATAACCAATGTCGGCAGTTGTGAACAGTTCTTGCGTGGCAGTTACTCCCACCGTGAGGCTTCCTCTAGTCAGTGTTGAAGCTGGGGTTGCTATAAAGCTTGTGCCGTTATATGTCTGAGCGGATGTGATAGCCATAAAGTTTTTTTGTGAGTTGCGGTTTTTTATTACATAATCAATAAAAACCACCCCGCCATTTCTGACGGGATGGAAGTTATGACTACTACCAAGAAAAATTAGTCAGCAAGCAAGCAGATGTGCTCTGGCTTGAGAACTTTAGCACCCCAAAGAACACCGATTTCGTAGTGAACCATGCGATAGCCGGGATAGACAGCAAGCTCGAAGCTCAGTCCGCTGCGTGGGTCAGTTACAACTTCGCGCATCAAGGCAAGATCGTTACCGCCAAGTGGAACTTCTGGCAAGCGAGTAGCAAGGATGATTGCGTTGCGGCTAAATGCAGCGTTTGCATCTTGCGCGGACAAAACGGTCACAGCATCGTTGTTGGCGATCGCTTTGATAAGTCCTGGAGCTGCAATTGTGATGTCACCATCTCCGTCACCTGCAAAGCCAGTTACTACGGTGTAAGTATTGCCGCCGATGGTCACAAGCGAGCCAGTCGGGATCGTGCCGGTCCCAGTGTCAACGTGGATTGTGGTGCTTCCGACTGGATAACCTGCTACAAGGTCAACAAGGTAGTTTGCACCTGTGGCAGTAGCGGTCAATCCAACTTGAGCAGACTCACGAACACCGAAGCCCATAAGGTTGCCGAGAACACCTTGACGAAGCAATCCGTTGTCACCGGCACTATCAACGCTGTTGAGCTGGGTCAATCCGCGCATTGCAGCGGAAGCCGTGGTATTGAGAACCATGTGACGGTCACTAAGTGGTGCGCCGCGGTCATCCAAAAACTTCTTGGCAAAGGCAGCATCTTTCAATGTTGCGCTAAACAAAGTTGTTGCGTTTGGTGTGATTGCGCCCGATGCACCAAGTGCGGCAGCGTCAGCAAGATCGTTTTCGATCTCATTCACGGCAGCGCGGATGGCTTGTGCGATCTGGTCTTGTGCAACTGACAAAGTGCCAGCTCCTTGATTGACCGCGTATTGCTCCTCAGCACTCCAAGAAAATGGAAAGGCGCGAGCTTTGGTGATGGTGATGTTTTCGTTGCCAACGGTCTGATCTGCGATTGCAGGAAAAGCCATTGCAGCGGTGATGTCCTTGCCTGCTGTGTTTGCAGCGGTTTTGAACGAGCGAAGATTTTGACCAACGGCAACACGATCGGCAGAAGCGTCACGAGTTACGGATGGGATGAATCCGACAAGCTCACGCGAAACCACATCGAGTGCGGAGTAAGCGTCAGCTACTAAGTTAGTAAGTGTGTTAGACATGTGTTATGTTAGTTGATGATTTTGCCGCCAGTTTTGACGAAGTTCATGCGCTCGGCAGGCGTGAGCGTGTTGAACTCTTGGAGAGTTTTGTTTTTTGAATTGATAGATCCGTCATCCACGTTTTCCAATGGAGGAACTCCAGCGGACGCGAGGATTTCAGCGGCTTTGGATGATGCTGATGCTTTGACTGCTTCGATCTCAGAAGCGAGAGAGTCACGCTCAGTTTGCGCGTTGATCAAAGCTTCACTTGCGGCGTCATGCTCAGCGGTCAAAGTCGAATAGCTGTTTTTGGCTTCGGTCAATTCGCTGATTGCGTTTGCAAGGTCGTTTTGAGCCTCCACCAGTTGTGCCGACATTTCGGTGATCTGATTTTCAGCATCAGCAAGCGATGTTTCTAATCCGCTCACTTTTTCGACAAGGGCGGCGTCTGGTTTGAATTTATCAAGAATGCTCATCGTTTTTGTTTTCGTGTCAAAAATTTCATCTGCAAATCCCATTTCGATTGCGTCACTTGCCTTAATCCAAGTTTCAGCGAGCATCATTTTTCTGATGTCGTCTTTATCTTTGCCCGTGCGTTCTGCGTAAATTGCCGAAATGTCATCGCTGATTTCATCCAGCATGTCGGCAGTCTTGCGGAGTTGCTCAGCGTTTCCATGCTGCCCCGCGCTTGCATCGTGGATCATGATTCTACCATTGCTTGCGATCTGAATGCGGTCTGCTGCCATGGCAATAACGGAGGCCATAGATGCCGCCATTGTGTTGATCTTTGCCGTGACCTTTACGCCTCGCGCCGATAGTTCGCGCATAGAGTTGTAAATGCGATAGCCGTCAAATACGCTCCCGCCGGCGCTGTGAATCTCTATTTCGAGAGTATCAACCGCGCCATCTGCCGATGCTGTGACTTCTCCGAAGGAATAGCACGCATCAACTGCCGCCATACCATAAACCTTGTCGATCTGCTCGATAACTTCGTCCACGCTTAATTTGTGGACGCTATCGTTTAGTTTGACCTTCGCTGCTTTGTTTTCAATCTCGATCATATTGTTTGCTTTTAATTGTTTTTGTTTTGAGTTTGCCCACGATTGACCAGCATCGCCGCCCCACAATGCCCATGCGATTCGTCCTGCCGATGGGTATCCTTGCTCGCCTTGACTGAATCCTTCAGCTTTTTTATCAACTTCATGCCGAGCGAAATAGGAAACCATGCGCCCGATCGTGTCGGCAGATAGCGTTGCTCGGTTGCTGATGTCGCGAGCGCGTGCAACTCCGATCTCAGTGCCGCCGCGCCCGTATTCACGGCGCCATTCAAGACCGCGCTTGGCTTCGGCTGCCATCTCCTCAGTTGGTTGCAGGTTGATTGCCATCTGGTTGTGCTGTTTCGTTAGGGGTTAGCATCGCCATTTCGCGATCTTGAATTTGAATGCCGTCTGGCAACGCGCTGTTTGCGTTTGCGACTTTGACCTTTTGCATGACAAGATAGTTGATCCGTTCGTCGATGTGATCCTCTGGAGTTTTGCCAAGGTAACCGAGAACGTCATTAGGATTCAAAAATCCAGCTTTCCACATCTCGATCAATTCCTTGCTGACTCGCCCGTCATCAATGGTGATTTTTTTCGGGTAGCTGAATTTCCAGCGATACCACTGATCATTTGCTGGCAAATCACCGCGCTTGATGAACTTCGCAACTGCATATCCGACCATGCGCTTAGCTGCGTATTCCAGCAAGTCCTGTCGATCTTCGACTGCTCGTTGTGCGCGTCCGAGGTCAGCCCGTTCTGCCGTGCCTTGACCTGTGGCGTGCCAAATCATCGAGTATGGCCAGTTCATACCGGCAAGCGTCTTGCGGTAGATTCGATTCTGGAATGACTCCCACATATCACCAGGGCGATCATTCTTGATCGTTTCCAGCTTGCCACCTGACTTGGCAGCAAAGTAACGGATTTGCCCGCCTTGGTATGACTCCTGAATGATTCCCTTTTCGCCGCAAGATGACGGGGAGCCATTTAGCACGTTCATCGGGTCGTCTGGATCTGGTAAGCCTGTGTCGTTGTATTCGATGAGTCCAATACTGGAAAGCATTAGCTGCGCGTGACGTTCCCAATCGTGTGATTGCAAAGCATCGCGGAGGTCGTTGAGTGCGTGCGTTGCTGCTGGTAATCCGCGCCCTTGCTCTTGGAAACTCGGATCGTAAAGGTGGATGCAATCGCGAGCTGATAGGTATTGAATCAGCTTCTGATCTTCATCGACATAGCAGAAGGCAACGGGTGATCCTTTGCTGTAAATAACGCCGTCCGTTAGCGTCAATCCTCGGTAAGCTCCCGTTGTTAGCTTGCCATCGCGGAAGTCTTGCGGTGTTGAGATTCTGTGACTCGGAATGTGCTGAATCCGCGGATAGTCATCATCGGTTTTTGTCAGTAGTATAAATGCTTCGCCATCTCGATCAATCGCGCATGAAATTTGATACAAGCTCGTTTTGAAATCGTGCATCCCGCCTTTCACATCGCAGACGCCATACCATTCATCATTGATCTTTTCTTCTGCGAGCTTTTGCCATTCAGTGTCCTTGGCTTGCGATTGCGCTTGCCATGATCTACCGACCGAATACATCGCCTTTTGCTGGATCGCTCCAATCAAAACGCCTTCATTGGTGTAAAGTCTGCGCGATGCTGAAACAAGCGTTTTACGATCCCACGAAGGAATCAAAGTGCCGATGTCTCGCATTTGCACTGGCTCCCATGGTCGCGCCGTTGTGTTGCGTTGCGCTCCTTTTGCAAATTTGTATGGCTCTCCGAATTGATTGACGATCATAGTTGAAATCCTCCGATGGCTTTAGGTGATGGGCGAATGCCGCGCTTAATAAAAGCAATTGCGGTATTTATAACCGTGATCCTTGTTGTTTCTGGTAAAGAAACCAGCACAGAATAAGAGATGCCGTTTTTCTGACTGTTTGTCAGAGTGTTCCCGCCACCTTTTGACAACATGCCAGTGAGTGCAGCGGTTCGCGCCGCGATAAGTGATTGCAAGATGCTTGGGTCGTCTTGTGCTGCGTCATATAACGCTTTGATAAGACTAGCGGCGGAAGTGTCCATGCTTCTTGCCGTGTGTCAAAATTCACACCTCGATCTCTGCTTCTGGGCTGCCAATCAATCCGAGAATTGATGCTAAAACTACCTGCATCGCTTCGCAGTCCACCGCGTGGTTGTCATTGTGCCTCTTTTTCCATAATGCCGTTTTACCTTCTCCGCGCCTAACCTCCGCGTCGATCTGCCGCAAGTATTCGCTTCCAGCATCATCAGGGATTTCCCATTTCACGCCTTGCCCTGTTCTGAGTTGGTGTAGGGTGTCCTTGATTGCCAAGTTGGAGAAGAAGCAAACCATGGTTTTTGCGCCGTTCGATCCTTGGACAGTTTGAAAACGACTGTATGATTTTTGAATCATCTTTCCCGATTGCGTTCGGTGCGGGTAGTTGTCTCGCTGATCGCCGCGCAATGCTAGCCACCCATATTGTGCGCAACGTTTGTAAACCTCATCTTTTTGATATCCGCAGTCGATGACGGTTTTTCGACTTTCGACTTTGTATTGCTCTTGTATCTGTTTCACCCGATCCCATGTGTCGATTTTGCCATACCAAAGCATCCGAGAATCTCCGTTGCTAGTCCATGATCTGACACATGCCCAGAAGTGGTCTTGCTGTCGGTCGATTGTCATAAATCTGACATGCTCATCCTCCCATGGCTCGCCATCTGCAAAATCATTCACAGCATAGCCGCCGCCAGTCAGCTCTGGTCGCTCATCCTCTTTTTGATCGTTCCAGAAATCCGCCAATCGTTTCTGAATGAATGATTTCAGCAGCTCCAGATTGCCTCGTTTAACTTCGCGCATGGCAATGATTCGCTCATAAACCAAGCGGGATAAGGGAATTGTCCAGTTTTCAAGCATGCAGAAACGATAGCCGTGTGAGCCGTCCATGCCGCTCGTCGTTTGCTTGTAATATGCTCCAGTTGAGAGTGACCGCCGCAAAACTGGATCTTCGGTTATGATGAAATCGCATTCTTCATTCTCGCAAACCATGTGCGCCGTTTTGCTCGCCGCGATTGCGTCATCGAACTCATCAAAACGAACATTTGACCATGAAAAAGTTTGCTCATGCTCGCATTTTGGGCATTTGAAAAAGCGTTCCCGTTGATTGGTCTGCGTCCACTTGCCGTGCCAGTCGTCACCGATAACGCCGCCTTGTGAAACCAAGATGAATTGACGATTCCATCGGTCGTGCAATCGCGCCTCCGCTTGCCTGACAATGCCAGCTTTCCATTCGTGGATCTCATCGCCAATCACCCTGCGCATGGATCTAGCTTGGGTGCCTGACATGTTCGCGCCCGTGCTAAATAGCGTCATGTGGGAAAAAATCACCGCATCCTTGCGCGCTTTGTGCCGATGCTTTCCGCTTGGAATCAGGTATTTTGTTTCCGCTGTTTCTCGAAACGTGTGCATCAATCGGGTTTCAAACCATTCGGAAATTGTTTCGTTTGTTTGCCCAATGACAAGAGTAGGGCCAGGGTCTTCTGCCACAATGTAAGCCAATGCTGCTTCCATCATCGTTGTTTTTCCTGATCCAGTCGGAGCAAGCAAAATCATCTCGGTGCATTCTGGATCTGCCAAGCGATCAAGCGGTTCGTTCATCCATGGCGTTGCCGTCTTGTCATAAAGTGGTGACTTGCCTTCGTAGATTGCCACCCGATCATGCGCGTAGTCGCTGGGAAGTAATCGCTGGGGTGGTCGGCACGCTTCGCGAAATGCGTCTAGCCCTTGGTCAATCTTTTCCGTGAGTGTCACCATAATTCTGATTTCTTGTCGCTGAGTCGTTCAAGCATTTTGTCCATGTAGTCTCGAATGACCTTTTGCATTTGGTGCTGATTGAGTCCAAAGAGCATGGGTGGTAGATCGACCTGCGACTTGTTGACGGCTGCTTTCAATGCCGCGCCAAGTTTGACATTCGCCTGTCGGTATTCGTCAATGCTGATAAATTTTGATTGCAGTATCTCCAGCTTTTCGGCATCCGCCAAACCCTTGATCTGCGTTGCTAGTCTCCGCGCCGTTCGCTCGTCCTGAGTCCTGAGCAACTCGCCTTTCAGTTGCGCCATGTCGGGTGTCTCATCGAGCGCATTGTCTGTCGGCATCCAGTCTTGCTTCAGCCCCTTCGGAAGCCTGCCGAGCTTTGAGATATGATCGCGCACTTCTGCGTCATTTGTCAAATCGACCCCATCATCCTCCCAATGAGCCAGCGTTGAGACTGATACGCCAATTTGCCGACCCCTACCACGCAAAAAAGCCATGCGCTCAGTGTCTGGTCGTCCTTTTTTGGTCGGTGTTTTCTTGGCACTCATTCAGTTGTCAGGTCGTTTCCCGCAAGTGCTGGAAAAAATGCACATAAAGACAAGATGCGATG
>Ga0181355_1000210_pt1 | contig 23844 bp, 19 predicted proteins | sample Fa13VDMM15DN_FD_130099 | JGI IMG/M metagenome (GOLD analysis project Ga0181355, IMG submission 130099) | Freshwater viral communities from Lake Michigan, USA - Fa13.VD.MM15.D.N | ecosystem: Environmental > Aquatic > Freshwater > Lake | place: USA: Michigan | collected 2013-09-23 | reverse complement strand
TTAATCCAGCAGGGCATTGTCGAGCCGGGCGATCTACCGCCGAAGTACGTGCAGAGTTTCTTTGAGATCTTGGCGGGTATGGTGAAGGATGCCATAGCATCCCCTGCCGCTGTTCCAATGGAAGGCCCAGCAGCAGAAATGCCACCTCTTGCAATGGCTGGTGGCGGTATTGCCGATCTCCGGTCACAGGCTGACATGGTACGCCGTGCAAACCGTAGTGGTGACAGCATTCTGGCACACATTAATCCGCGTGAAGCTGAGATGCTTGGAAGAACGCAAGGGTCCAGCATCAATCCGATTACAGGTCTTCCTGAGTACGGGTTCTTTGACAGCATTGGCAAGTTCTTTAAGAAGGCTGCTGGTATCATTCTCCCTGTGGCATTGAATTTCCTCGCTCCGGGATTGGGTACGATTGCATCGGGCGTCATTGGATCGGGCTTAGGTGCCATGATCAACGGGGCAAGTCCAAGTCAGGCACTCCAAGCTGGCTTGATGGGTGGCGTTGCGGGTGGCGTATTCTCTGGCGTTTCAAGTATGCTCGGTGGCGGCACGTTTATGGGCGGTCTTCAAGGCGGTCTTCCTTCTGGGATGCTTGGAAACCCGCAAACCCCATTCTTAAATCAAAACATTTTTGGCGGAGGCGGAGTAAGACCGACCACTGCTGCGGGATCAAGTGTGTATCCGGGTGGGCCTCTCGGAGGTGCAAATGCGCCTCCGTTGCAAACAGGCGGAGTAGCACCAACAACGTCCGCCGCAGCCCCCGGGTTCTTTGACAGTGTTGGCAACTACATTACTACCAATCCAAAGACCGCCATGGCTATTGCCGGTGGCGCAGGTCTTTTGCTTGGCGGTGCGCTTACTCCAGAAGAAGAAAAGGCCGAAGCATTGAAGCAAAGCACGGTGTCGCCAGAAAGCTATGAAGCCATGAGGTTCCGTGGTGCAACAGCCTCTACTCCATACACAGGTAACGTTCGCGTAGAAACGAATTCTCCAAACCCTTATTATAACTATGCACGTGGTGGACAGATTGAAGTAGACGCCCGTGTTGGTGGACACCTCAAGGGTCCGGGTACTGGAACAAGTGACAGCATCCCTGCGAAATTAAGCGACGGTGAGTTTGTTATGACAGCAAAGGCCGTGAAAGGTGCTGGTGGCGGAAGTCGCGCAGCGGGAGCAAAACGTATGTACGATATGATGCACCAGTTTGAGAAGAGGGCGTAAGTCATGGCTGACGTAACCAAACAAGAAGTAGTTACCCGCGAACCGGAGTGGATGGAAAAACTCCGTCAGGATTACCTGAAGCAGGTAGCTACACTGACAGGGCAGACACTTGCCCCCGCAGAGTACAAGGTCGCAGGTCTGTCACCAGAACAGAAACAGGCTGTGATCATGGCGCAGCAGGGCATTGGATCGTATGCCCCCTATCTTGAACAGGCGGGTAGAGCCTATGGTCAGGCTGGCGGTTTGTATGCAGGAACGACGGGTGCATATGACCCGAACTCGGCACAAGCATATATGAACCCATACCAAGCTGCCGTGACACAACGTGCTGTTGAGGAGATGAGCCGTAACGCGGCGATCCAGCGGCAGGGCGTTGCCGCTCAAGCTGTAAAGGCTGGCGCGTTTGGTGGTGGCAGGTTTGGTGTCCAACAGGCGGAGTTGGGTCGTGGGTTGGCGGATATCCAGTCGCAGCGGATTATGCAGGATTACTCACAGAACTACAGTCAGGCTCAACAGGCTGCGATGAACGCATTCCAAAACCAACAGGCAAGGGCGCAAGCATCGGCAGCGGGTATTGCCGGACTTGGACAGCAGACGGCCAACCTTGGTCAACAGACCTCCGCCCTCGGACAGGGTGATGTCTCGTTCATGTATAATATGGGGCAGAACCTTCAGGGACAGAGCCAGAAGGAACTGGAAGCGACACGTCTCAACCAGCAGCAGTCTGCATATGCTCCGTATCAACAGATGTCTTACTACGGTGATGTTCTCAACAGGACACCATCCGGTCAGACTTCTACAACCCAGACATCTTCACCGACAGCAAGTCCTCTTTCACAAGTTGTCGGTGCTGGGACGGTGGCTCTCGGTGCGTATAACGCATATAATAGACCTTATTGAGCGAGTTAATCATGGCCCAAGATCCAGTACTTCAGCGTGAAATGTTCAACCCCCGTGACCGCTCTGCAAAGGGCAGCGGAATAACGTCCATGGTCGATGACGGATCGTCGGGCATGACACGCGAAGAGCGGTTGCAGATGGCCAAGGACATGCTGGCCGAAGCACAGATGAAGCAAAGTCCTGAGTACTACTTCAAAACTCTTGCTCAGGGTGATCGCCCAGCCATGACACGTCCTGTTGCAAGTTCTGCTCCGCCTCCTGCCATGCAGCAGATGCCAGCAGCACAACAGATGGCACAGATGCAAGCCGCTGGCGTTCGTCCTGTCGGGATGGCTGATGGTGGGATTGTGCGTAGGGGGTTTCAAGAAGGTGGCCTTAATACTATTTATCCTACTATAGACCGTCGGAGTCTTTCACCGGAGGACGTTGCGGCTATTGAAAAAAGTCAAGCAGCCACTTTTGATCTTAAAACTTATGGTTCGGGTAAACTTCCAGAAAATCTTATGACTGATCCCGATACAGGTCAGACACCTGAAGAAAAAGAAAACCTTCGTCTGGCTCAGACAATTCCGGGGCAAAATCTTTCTCCCGATATGAATGAGTATTACGACAAAAAGGCCGAAGAAATACTTGAACAAACCTATGGTTCAGGCCGTTTTAAGTTAAAAGATGTTCCGGAAGAAGCTACAACTGCTTTTGGTCGTTTTGGTGCAGCAGATGTTGCAGCGGATAACAAACGTAAAACCGAAGCACGAGAGAGAGCTAAATCTGAAATTAAAAAAAGATTGATGCTTGAAGATGTTGGAGGAGACACATACAAAAATTTATATAATATTACCAAAGAAGAGTCCTCCGCAGAACGTGCTGCTAGGCAAGAACGACAGGCTCGGCAGACAGCCACTGTTGAAGAATTTGGTGTAATCAATCGCACTCCGGGGCGCGATGATACGCTATATAGCGATCCAACAAGGCTTGCGGCGGGCCGTCTTCAAAGGGCCGAGCAAGGTATTGCTGCTGCTCGACCAACTTTTGAACCAACTTCTGGGGATCTGATTGTTGACAGCGGTATTGAGAGAGAATCCGCTCAAGTTGCCAAAGACAGAGAAGCCAAGGGGCTTGCGTCATTAAGAAACATGGAATCAGGGCTTGATCTTGGTCGAGGCATGGCAGACGTTGAGGGTGACGTACCTTTGATTGTTAATCAGGGGGTAGCAGAACGGGCGGAAAGAAAAGCTATCCGTATTCCGGAGGACCCAACTCTTCAAGGTAAGGCTACTATTTCGGGTGTCCCGGGAGCCGCTGCTGCTAGGGATGCTGTTGCTCAAGGTCAGGCAGGTGCCGGTGGTGGAGCCGCAGCACAGGAGCCAGCAAAGTATTCTGCCACAACCACCTTGGAAAGCATCAAGTCGGAACGTGCCAAGGAGCGTGAAGACAACTTCAACATGGCCCTTATTCAGGCTGGACTTGCCATGATGGGTGGCAAGAGTTCCAACGCCCTCGCCAATATCGGTGAAGGTGGGATGCAGGGCATCAAGCAGTTTGCCGAGCAGGAACGTGAAGCAACCCGTGAATACCGTGAAGATGTTAAGGGTGTCCGTGAGGAGGAGCGTTTTGCACGAGCAGAGGAACGTGCTGCTGCTGCCACAAAAGAAGATTCTCGTAGGTTTGAATTGACTTACGGCGAGGGCATACGGCAGTTTGACGAAAATGCTAGACGACAAAATCGCCAACAGGAAATTACAGAAAATCAGTTTAAGCAGCAATATGGCCTGAGTGTAGCTGACGCTGCAAGGAATGAAAAACAGTTTGCGAAAACACATGCCTTAAGTGTCCAAGCTGCTCAACAGAAGATTGCCGATACGGCTCGGTCGTTTGTGTTTGAAGAAGAGAAGCTTGCCATTAATAGAGCAGAGCTTCTACAACGAGCCGAGGAGTCAAAAGCAACAACAGCACAGGCGATTGCTTCAAGGGATGCTAAAAAACTTGAATCAGCAGCGGGGCTTGCGACGCAGATACTTAATGCGACACAAGCACGTATTGCCAATCTATTGGGAAGGCAGCAGGAAAATACAAGAATGGGACTTGATCCTGATCCTGCCATTGCTGCTGAAGTACAAGAACTTAAGAGACAGGCTGAAGAGGCCCAATCAAATTTCTATGCTCTTAACGAGAGTCTTGGTACAAAGTTACCCGGGTCAAATGTTGTAGAGTATGGCAACTTAAAGTAATTTTGAGGATATAAAATGGATGTTCGTCTCCCAAACGGGATCGTTATACGTAATGTTCCAGAGGGGACATCCCAAGCGGATCTGAGGTCAAAGCTTGTAGCTAACGGTTACGATGAATCTATATTTTCAGCCGTAGGCAAAGAAGCGGAGACAGCACCCGAAGAAGCCTCAAAGATAGCACCAGACAACTACCCAAAACTCGCGGCGGTGGCTGACGTTCCGTTGTCCTTTGGCCGAGGTGCGGTGACCGGCGTCAAGATGATCGCTGATGCCTTTGGTGCAGACAATCCTGTGTCACAGACATTGTCTTCTGTAGACACGTATCTTGAAGACTTGATGTCTGCACAGTCCAAGAAGGACGCTCAAGAGGTGTCTCGTATTATAAACGAGGCCAAAGACAAGGGTGCGTGGGATCAGGTTAAGGCGGGTCTCGGCGCATTATCTGTGGCACCACTTGATCTTGTTATTAACGCATTTGGAACGATAGCACCAACTGCTCTGGCGGGACTTCTTGCTTTTGCGGCGGCACCAGCGGTTGGCGTAGGAACGGGAACAGCCGTTTTAGCAACACAGCTTGGTGTTGGTGCTACCATGGGTGCAGGTACAATCAAGGACCGTATATACACCGATGTAAAACGGGCTTTGACAGATCAAGGCGTCGCTCCTGAAAAAGCGGAGGCTGCTGCTCAAGAAGCACAAGCCTATGAGGGGAAGAACCTTGACCAGATTATGCTTGGAGCGTTGTTTGGTGCAGGAGCATCGGCTACTGGTGCCGATAAGCTACTTGTAAAAGGCCTTGTGTCAAAGATCCTTGGCAATGCAGCCGAGGAAGCTGTTGATGTTACAAAACAGGCTGCTGCTAAGGGCCTCACAGGTCGTTTTGTTGAGGGTGCTGTTAGGGAAGCCGTTCCAGAGGCTCTTCAGGAAGGCCAAGAACAGGTTGCATCAAACATCGCCCAGCAGCGTGAAGGTGTGGATGTACCAACATTCCGTGGTGCGGTGACCTCTGCAACTCTTGGCGGTGTCACGGGAGGTCTTCTCGGGGGTGGCTTAAATGTAGCCTTGAAACCCGGACCTCGGACCGTGGACAAGAGCGCAGAAGACGACGCTCTCCTCAAGGCTTTGAAGGTTCATGCTGCCGACGTGGTAGCTGGAAAAGATGTCTTTCTCTTGGAGGATAAGACAGGGAACAGGCTTCTTGATTTTGCAAACTCGCAGCGAGATGCCGTCCCATCCCTTGGTCCAATTTTGGATTCCAACGCTCCTCGTGACGTAAAACTTAACTTGATCGACACTCGTTTGAGGGAAGCTGGGCTGGGCAATGTACCAGAGGAACCAATAAGCCTTAAGGGGATATTGGCTCTACCTGCCCCAGAGATCAAGAAGTCCGAGAACCTCCGTCAGGTGTTTAACAACGCCTTGGATATTGCAGAGAGGTCTGCAACACCTGCGACAGAGATGTCCGTGGACCAAGGTCCAGAGGGATATCGCATTGTAGGCGTGGGCGGAAAAGTAATGTCCGACCCTATAAACTCGGAAAGAGAAGCAAACGTCGTATTGGAAGGACTTCGCCGCTCATATGACATGAAGCAAAGCGAAGACTACAAGATTGCTTCGGCGGACTACCGTGATCGTTTTGATAGTGAGATGGCTGACGCCACACTTCGTGCTGCTAAGGAAACTATGCAGCCACTAATGCCTGTTACAATGGAAGAGATTAACAACACGAATCCGGAACTTGCGACAAAGATCCAAGATTCCCGTCGTATTGACCCGGATACAAAGAAGACAAAACAAGCAATTATGTCTGACGTGTCTTTTGACGAGATGCGTAAGCGTGGTGCTACTAAGGATGAGTTGTTTGAAATTGCCTTAATGCAGCAGCCCTACACTGGTGGAACGGGTGGCCTTCGCCCCGGCATTGAGCAAGAGATCCTTGGAAATCGGCCCTCGGCCCCCGCTCAGACGGCACGTACTCCAGACGAACTCGCCCGTCTTAAACTTGCCGAAGTGACTCCTGTTGAGGATGTCGGCGAGATGGAGTTTGCTCGCGCTGTAAAAGAAAAACCATCGGACGCGCAACAGGCATTTGTTGAAAGGGAAGGCACTGCTCCTGCAAAGCCTCTTCGTCCAGAACGTGAAGTATATTCTGAACTGCCACCTACCCCACGTCCAAGTGAGGAAGAGGTTGCACAAGCACGTCAGTTGATCGAGGACCGAGTTGCAAAGCTGGAGGCCATTGGCAAACAGGGTCAAGCCATTGGAAAGGGTGTTCGTGACGCACTTGCCAGCAGCAACTTCACTCCTGATCAGATGCTTCAGGCGTTTAAGGTTGCTGATATTTCAGGGCGTCTTATTGGAAAAACAGAAGCTGATCCGCATTCCTTTCAGTTTGTTGAAAGAATTGCAACGCCAAGTGGTGGTGCTGCTAGAGGCGCAAGAATTAACCCTACAGAAAAACTAAAGGGTGTTATCAAGATCGCCTTGGACCCGAAGTATCACGCGGATCTGGTTAAAACGACCTCGGCCCACGAATCTTTCCATGTCTTACAGGATCTGTTTGCTGCCTATGACAAGGCTGGTGCTGCCGTTATCAACAATGCCTTCAAGGGTGCTAAGACATTAGATGACATTGATGCTAACCTTCTTCGTAAGTTGAAGTCTTTACGCGACCCAGACACCAATAAAAGTGTTTACAACACCATCAAGGACCAAGTTCCGCAGTCCGTATTCGACTCATACGCGCAGCCTGTCCGTGAACGTGAGATGCAAGCGTATGTGTTTGGGTACTTAGACAACGCCATTGTCAATGGAAACCAGTCTGTAAGTGGGCTGGGGGCGGCTTTTGTTCGGTTCTTGAACTTCTTGGGTCGGTTCAAGGATCGTGTTGGAAATTACTACAAAGGTCTCGGCTATCAAACTGCTGAAGATGTGATGAGCGGCACTGTGCGTGGCAAACGTCAGGCAGGAATCGGTGTTGCAGGGGAACTCGTTAAGAAGGCTCTCCCGGGCGAAGGATTTGAGTTCTCCCGTGGTAAAGAACCTTCTAAAATTGTTACACAACAGGAAAAAGGAGAACAGAATGAAGAACGATACAGACAAGATAGAGACGGAGGAAGACGGGTACCTTCCACAGGCATTAAGAATTTCAAAGCTCTTGAAGGGACGCCAGTTGTCGAAGGGGCAAGTGGTCCCAATCAAGATCTCATCTCTGTCGCAGAAAAATACGCTAAGGCCGCAGGGTTTAGGCTTAGTAGGCAAGCAAAGTATGTCGAGATAGATGAAGCATTTGCAGTTAATATTGCAAATGCTTATGAGGAGATGACTGCGGAACCTTCATCCTCCGAGGTATTGGAAGCATATCGTGATTTAATTCGTCAAACTACGGATCAATATCTTGCGTTGCAAGACGCAGGATACAAATTTTACTTCTTTAATCCAAACAGTTCTGATCCGTATTCAGGGATGCCCGGAGGGTTTGGTAATCCGTGGAATGCACTGCGAGACCTTCGCGCTAACAAGACTATGGCAGTTTTTCCAACTTCGGAGGGATACGGGACAGATGGGATTACGGATACAGACATAAACGATAACCCTATGTTACAGGACACTGGACTAATGTGGCCTGATCAAGATGGTGTTATGCAACCCGTGACGGCAAATGATCTTTTTCGTGCGGTTCATGACGTATTTGGTCATGGGCTAGAAGGGGCTGGATTTCGCGCTCGTGGGGAAGAAAACGCTTATCAGGCTCATGTTCGATTGTTTTATGGCCCGGCAGTGAAAGCCATGACTACTGAAACTAGGGGTCAGAATAGCTGGTTAAATTTTGGACCTTACGGGGAACAAAATCAAAATGCAAAAGTTGAAGGAACCATTTTTGCACAAAACAAAATTGGAATTTTACCTTCGTGGACATGGGAAGATAGAATAGCACCGTCTTCCCTCCTTGAAGAAGAAGAGTTCTCTCGTGCCGAGCCTTCTAAAGTTCCTCTTCAAGATCGCATTCCGGGATTGAAGGGTGTGTGGCCTTACCTGACATCTGACGAGCGTGAACGGCTTATAACCACCTCTGCGAAGAACTTGGTTAAACGCTTTGACGAATTGCCTTCTTCCGCAGAAATGGCGGCGGTAGCGTTCTCCGGTCGTGCAAAACGCGGTTGGTACTATAATTCTGCAAAGGCTTTGATTAACATCTTCGGTCTCTCCGACGGTCGTCGTTTTACGGCTCTTCTTGCCGCGACATCACCACAAACGTCGGTTCAGTCCAACCTTATCAATGCCCTTAACATTTGGAAAAACTGGGTAAATGCCGGTCGTCCAACTGATCGCAAACAAATCCTTTCAATTATGGGTCGAAGTGTTGAGGGAAGCCGTGGTGAAGATAGTGTCCTTGACGCTTGGAAGAATAACACGATCCGTGCGCTTGCTACAAAAGACGCACATCTGATTAATTTGGATATTTCCGGTCCAAAGGTTAACTCATTTATGAAAAACCTTTGGGGTGTGACACAAGAAGTCACTAATGATGCGTGGATTGCTAACTACGCTGGTGTGGATCAAAAGATTTTTGTGGGCGCACCGGGGCCGGAAGATGAACTTGGGGTTGTTGGTGTAAAATCAACTGGGTACATGGCTATGTCTGCTGTCACAAGAAAGGCCGCAAGCATTCTTAGTAAAAAGACGGGTAAGACATGGACCCCAGATGAGGTTCAAGAAACCGTTTGGTCGTGGGCAAAGGCACTTTATGAGATGCGCCGTGGCCGTGGAAAGGATACAACAACAAAGGCACTTCTTCGTCAGGGAGAGCTTACGGCGGATCGTGTAAATGCTGTTCCTGACTTTGAAATCCTTTTTGTTCAAAATGTTTATAGAAAAATCTTGGAGGATGCAGGTTATGGAGAACAAGTCGGTAGACAAGCAGAAATTGTACAAGAGCGCGGAGCAGGCTCTACGGGCGACGGCACACGAATCAATGCGTTCGATGCCGAAAACTCAGGCTTTGCTCAACCTGATTTCCAAAGACACCTCCTCCGTGCAGCGGGGCGTCTCGAAGAACTCTATCAAACGAGATTAAGTGCGGGTGAATCAAAAGGCGACGTAGAGTTCTCTCAGGCCATCAACGCCACAGGTCAGAGGGCCGAGGCTAAAGTTAATTCTGAGCGTTATGACCAGATTTGGAGCAAGGTGAGAGAGTTCTTCAACCCTCTTGCTCTTGTAAACAACTTGCCTCAGTTCCTGTCTTTCAGGAACATTGCGACAGGAAGTGTTACGTCTTCTGAGAAGTATGCACGGAAGATGGCTGATTTGATTGCGAAAGGAACGCTTGAAGATCGCAATGCTGTCTACACGTACATGACAACCAGAGGCGCATCTCCGAGTTCAATTAAAAGCCCTGAAGTCAGGAAAGCTGCTATCGAAGCCAAGAATGCCGTAAACAAAATGGCAGAGGTTATGATTGCTCGGAAGGAACTGACGGAAGAAAGCTTTGAAAAGTATTACGACCGTTATCTACCACGCATCTATTTGATGTTTGAAGAGACAGGTCGTGGCATGAAGTCTCCTCTTGGTGGTATGAGTGCCAGAGAGTATCTGGAGATGCGTGACGAGAAACTAACTAAAGAGCAAAGAGAGATACTGGGTGAGATTAAAGACCCTTCGTATCTGACGTATGTAGCTTTGTCTCGTCCCGCCCGTGACATGGCAATGACGGACTACCTGAACAGCATTATGATCTTTGGTGCTGACCCTAAAAACCAGTGGGTGGCTCCTCAGAGTTATGTTCAATACGAGGGCAAAAGCTATACTCCGTATTACCTTTTAACTATGGTTCAAGATCTTCTTAGTGCTGCTAAACGCGCAGAAGATATTGCTCCAGACCAGTCTGCTGCAATGAAAAAGGAAGCACTAAAGATACAGGATGTGGCAGTAAGCGCGCAAATAGACTTAGAAACTAAGATAGATGGAATAACGTCTCAGGGGTACACTCAACTTCCGAAACGCCGTCAGTACGGAACTCTTGCTGGTGCTGTTGTTCAAAACGGGATCTATCAAGACCTCGTTGGCACATTCATACCGGTAGGAAAAGAGAACAGGTCCTTGATCGACCGTCTCATCGGGGACGAGTACAGCACGTTGGGTAAGGGCGTTGCTCTTTGGAAGCTTGGTAAGACAACACTCAACCCACCAACGCAGGTCGTCAACTTTATATCAAACGGGATATCGTTGAACTTGTTTGGCGGTGTTCCCATCCACAAGTATCCAGAACTCGTTAAGAAGACCATTACCGAGATTAAGAACAACGGTAAGTTGTGGCAGGAGGCACAGAAGTACGGGATTTCTGGTGGCACCATGTCTCAGGCTGAGTTGCAAAAGGCTTTTGTGCGGATCAACCGATATCAAGGGAGGACCGAGGGCGAAGGCACCCTTATGAATATGTTCACCACATCAAAGATATTGGCTGCGACCTTTGTCGAAGGTGCTGGTGACGTGTATCAAGCTTCCGAGACACTCTTCAAGATGATGAAGTTCATCTACGGAGTTGAGACAGAGAAGCTAAGTCCTTCAGAAGCGGTGAATGCTGCCAACGACATCCTGTTTGACTACAGCCTCGTTAACAACAACATCCGCTGGCTTCGGAACGCGCCCCTCGGACTTCCGTTCATCACATACTACTACAAGGTTTTGCCGAAGATTATCGAGACTTTGTACAAGCACCCTGAGCGGTTCATTCCTTATGTTGCTTTGGCATATGCTCTACCGGCCCTTACGATGGCTACCTTCGATCTCGATGACGACGAGTTGGAGAAGCTTCGTCTTTCGGCACAGGACTACATCCGTGACAAGGGTACGTTGTTCTTCCTGCCTTACAGGGACGGCAAAGGTAACATTCAGTTTGTTGATGTCGGCAAGTACCTGCCTTTCTCAACCCTCCTGTCTCCGTTCATGACAGCGTATAATTCTGGGGATATCGTGAAGGCTGGCAGAGAACTTCTAACTCCTGTGACACCGGGTGGTCCTGTCATTACTGCGATTGCAGCCTTGGCGACGGGTAGAGATCCTTTCACTGACAAGGAGATCATGGACCCTCGTGACACGACAAAGAACCAAGCTTTCTCGTTGTTCTCGTACATCTTCAATCAAGCAATGCCGCCAGCCATTGGCTTCGATCTCAAGAACCTTGAAAACAGTGCTGGTGCTATCCCTGCTTTGTACAACAGTCTCTTTACTGACGGAACAGGCGTAGACAAGCGTGGTATGCCGAAGCCAGAGACACTGGAAGCGGCAGCACGTCTACTTGGTCTGAACATCACCCCTCTGAAGGCCGATGTGCAGCGTATTCAAAACTTGAACTATATGATGAGCCAGATTAACAAGACAAAGGCTTATCAGACAGAAGTCTCCAAGGACCAGAGCCTTTCCCCTCAGAGGAGAGGTGAAAAGATACGGGAACTTGCAGAGAAGATGAGAGAGCAGACCAAGAAGATGCAGGAGTATGCCAATGCCACAGCAGGTGTTGGTCAGATTGTTCGTAAGATTAAGGAAGCACCATGAAGGATAATTTTGAAGCCTCTCTCGCCGCAGTATTAAAGCATGAGGGCGGGTATGTAGACCACCCGAAAGACCCCGGCGGTGCCACAAACCTCGGCTGCACTAAGAAGGTGTGGGAAGAGTGGGTTGGACATGAGGTGACAAAAGATGACATCAGATCCCTCACCGTCGCCGATGTCTCACCGCTCTATAAAGCGCGGTACTGGGACAAATGTCGTTGCGATGACCTCCCGAGAGGTGTTGATTTTGCTGTGTTCGACCTTGCTATTAATTCTGGTACTGGCCGTGCCAGCAAGTTACTACAAAGGGCTGTCGGTGTGGCTGCTGACGGTGCTATCGGACCCGCAACACTTGCCGCAGTAGCAAGCATTGGTCCTCGCGAACTTGCATCGAAGATTTGCGAAAGTCGTTTACAATTCCTGCAAGGTCTCCCGACGTGGGAGACCTTTGGCAAGGGGTGGGGTCGCCGTGTCAAGGAGACCGAGGAACTTTCATTCAAGATGGCAAGCTAAATCAGCCAGTCCTTATAGTCCTCGTTTAGGACTAGGGTCGCAATATCAAGCTTGTCACGCAGAGCCTTGAGGATTTTCTCCTCGACAGTGTTCTCCGTGACAAGATCAATGTATGTCACGTTGTTCTTCTGGCCGATACGATGAGCGCGGTCCTCGGCCTGAAGGCGAATTTCCAAGTCGTACAAATTGTTGTAGAAGACCATCGTCTTGGCTTCTGTAAGCGTCAGTCCGTATCCCCCGACGCGGGGGTTTCCAACAAAGAAACGTAATTTACTGTTCGGCTGTTGGAACCGCTCAACAATGTCCTGTCTTTTGTCGGCGGATGTATCACCATGATATGCTTCAGCGGACCCCGCACCAAACGCATCGTTCAGCATCTCCGTGATCTTGAGGATATCGTTGACGAAGATACTCCAAATGATGACCTTACCATCTGTCTCGTCAATCACTTCAAGCAGTTCTGCCATCTTGTTTGTCGGAACATCGACTGTCTCACCGTCGTCGTTCTTAACAGACCCTGAGCAGATTTGTTGAAGACGCAGAATCTGTGTCAAGACATTTTTCGCTGTGACAGTGGTCAAGTCCCCCGTGTCACCGAGTATCTTGGCAACAGCCAACCTCTTCATAAATCCGTAAGTCTTGGCTTGCTCGTCCCCCATTTCAACGACGCGCTTGATGTAAATCTTTTCCGGAAGGTCCAGACAGTCCTTTTTCAATACCCGATAACTGAAGTCCCCAAGCTTCGATGTCAACTCGTCGAGGTTTTGGTACCCAATCACTTGGTTGAAGCTGTGATTCCCTAGGTTACGCCGGAGCGTTCGAGCGTATCGCCCTTGGAAAGCGTAGTAGGAAGTGTAGCCAAGAGTATTCCCTCCAAGGAATGCACACTGTGAAAAAAGATCCATAGGAGACTTGGTGACAGGGGACCCTGTTAAGATGCGGCGGTACTTGGCCCTCGAACCAACCTTGATGATGTTCTTGGTGCGCTTGGCTGTCCTGTTCTTGATCGTCGTACTTTCGTCCACGGCCATGAGGGCTTGGTGCGTTGCAAGAAACTTGGTGGTGAACTCCGTGCCACGGGCCGAGGAGAATGCCTCCACATTAATAATAAGGATTTTGTATCTGCCATCCTTCGAGCGCGGAACCAGTGCAAGTTCCAACTGCTTCTGCGCTTTCCTTGTGGTGTCAGGGGTCCAAGCGATAATATCGCACTGATCCATAATCCTGTCGGGCATATGAACGGGCAACTCGGACCTCTGCCAGTTCTTGTACACGCCCTTTGGTGCAACGATGACAGCGGCAGTGATCTCCTCGCGCTCGAAGAGAACGCCAATGTTGTCGATCAGAATTTTGGATTTGCCTGTACCCATCTCGCAGAACAAGGCGTACACTTCCTTGTTCCAACTTTGTTTGAGACCAACGCTCTGGTGTTCGTAGGGGGTTGTTTTGAACTCGTATTTTGTAGCAATCGGTTGCATCTTTCTACCTTTCTAGGCTGCTCTATTGATACTCTATACCGCTATCCCCACAAAATTAAAAGTGCTGCTTGACAGGTTTTCCCCCCACACATATGTTGTCAGCAGGAAAGGAAGAAAGAATGACCGTATACATCACCCACGAGATGCGAGGAAAAGACTTGTCAAACGCCCTTGATTTTGGGCCTCTTCAAGTTATTATCCCAGCAGAAATGCAGATTACCGAAGGCCCCGGCAGTAAAAAAACAATCATTAATATGATTGAGACTGCGTTGGAGTCATTTGGTAAAGAAGACTATCTCCTTCTTTCCGGCGACCCAGCTTGTATTGCAGTTAGCTTTACAGTTGCAGCTTTGAATAACGACGGGTCTGTTAATATATTGAAATGGGACAGACAGTCTGGATGTTATTATCCAGTGTCACTACAGATAGAAATGGAAAGCTATGAGCATTGACTTTGAAGAGGTGTCCGCTGATCTTCAGCATATTGAAGAAGGCAATTTATCAAGGGTTGCATCCCTTGTCAGACAACAGCTTGCACTTGAGAAGCGTGTGGAAGACTTGGAGTTTGATCTTGCCAAGGCGCAGAAAGACCTGAAAGCGATTTCAGAGGATTCACTTCCGGCAACTCTTGCGGAGGTTGGCATGACTAAACTCCGCATGGATGACGGAAGTGAAATAACGGTGTCAAGGTACTATGGTGCTTCGATATCGAAAGCTAAACAGGAAGAGGCATTTACTTGGCTTCGCGAGAATGGTCATGAGGACTTGATCAAGAACCAGTTATCTGTCAGCTTTGGTCGTGAGAACGACACTCTTGCCCAAAAGCTAAGAGATCGTCTTGACGATGAAGGTTACGACACAGCACAGAAAGTATGGGTAGAACCCATGACCTTGAAAGCGTTTGTGAAAGAGCAGGTTGAAAGTGGTGCGCCGATACCCACTGAGACTTTCGGCATATTTATCGGTGAAAAAGCCAAGATAACACGGAGAAAGTAACCATGGCTAAGGAAAATGCGGTCGCTGTTGCCGAGAAAAAAACAGCAGTAGCAAAGGCTTCTGACTACGTAGGTTTTGAAGCATTTGCAAATGAGGGTCTTGAGGCGGTATCGGCTCTTGATCTTTCAATCCCCTACTTACGCATTCTTGGACAGTTGTCACCACAGGTGAACAAGCGTGATGGTGCCTACGTTAAGGATGCCGAGGCGGGTATGATCTACAACACCGTCGAGAATACTGTCTACAGTGGGGAAGAGGGTGTTGCTGTCATCCCATGCTATTACCGTCGTTCCTATGTTGAGTGGAAGCCACGCGAAAAGGGTGGTGGATACGTCGCAACTTACGGCGTCGATGATCCTATCGTGAAGACAACGTATAGAGATGATCGTCAGCAGGAAATCCTTCCAAACGGAAATCTCTTGGCGAACACAGCAGAGTTCTACGTTCTGATGTTATCGCCAAATGGCAGTGCCAAGCGTTGCCTTATTACGATGACTTCCACGCAGTTGAAGAAGGCTCGTAAGTGGGTGACTCAGATGCAGACCAATACTGCTCAGGGTAAGAACGGTATGTTTGTGATGCCCATGATGTCTTGCATCTACAATGTATCGACGGTCGAAGAGCGTAACGACAAAGGTTCGTGGTTCGGTTGGGAAGTGTCTATGACAGAGACGCTCGATCTTGAGAACAATGAACAGCGGGGATTGTTCGAGATGGCCTTGGCTTTCTCGAAGTCCATCAAGGCGGGTGAGGTTAAGGTCAAGCAAGAGGGTGAAGAGACATCATCATCTGGCTCATCTGGCTCATCTGGCTCATCGAAGTCCCACGACACTGACGACGACATTCCTTTCTAATTTTGGAATAGTTAACGGCCCCCGTGAGAGCGGGGGCCGACGTTTCAATGGAGAAAGAAATGTATGCCCAGCGTCTACACAACCTGTACCAAGGCAATGCTCGCGCCCACGGTGTGTTCAACATCACAAAAGATCGAGACCGTGATGGCAAGAAACAGGGCTTTGCCCGTGTTATCCAAGAACCCACCCTTGTCGATCACTGGGAGAGCCATCTCTCCGGTGACATTGGTCTTGGGATTATCCCAATCAAAGACAATAACAACTGTCACTGGGGTGCCATCGACATCGACAGTTACAATATTGATCACAAAGCCCTCGTGGCTAAGTTAGAGAAGCATAAGTTTCCTGCGGTAGTGTGCAGAAGTAAGTCCGGTGGAGCGCATGTGTATTTCTTCTTCAATGAAGAGATACCCGCTGTTGATCTGCACCCGAAACTTATGGCGATATCCTCGGCCCTCGGACATTCTGGGTGCGAGATATTTCCAAAGCAGACTGAGATTTTGGTGGAGCGTGGTGACACGGGTAACTTTATCAACATGCCGTACTTCGCTGGTGACAAGACCATGCGTTATGCTTTTGGTCTTGATGGTGAGAGCCTGTCACTGGAGGAATTTCTGACCCTGTCAGAAAGCAGGATGTCAAGCCTTTCTGACTTTTTAAGTCTAAAAACTAAAAGCGAAAAGAGTGACGAACTCCTACCACACGGTCCACCATGTCTCCAACACCTCTGTTCTCAGGGGTTTGGTGAAGGTGGCCGTAACAACGCCTTGTTCAGCATGGGTGTGTACGCTCGCATGGCTAACAAGGAGGACTGGGAGAACACGATCCAGTCGTTCAACATGAAGTACATGAAGCCGCCCCTGTCTGCTGGGGAGGTCGCTGTCATCATCAAGCAGCTTCAGAAGAAAGATTACTTTTACAAGTGTGATGACCAACCTATCGCATCGTTCTGCAACAAAGATGTCTGCATGACACGGAAGTTTGGGGTTGGTCCGGGAAATCGAAATAACGATTTGAGTTCCTTGACAAAGATTAATGGCGACCCTGCCATTTGGCTTCTCAATGTGGATGGGAGTCGTGTGGAACTAAGTACAGAAGCGTTGGTGTCTCAGATTGTATTCCAAAAAGAATGCGTTGCTCAGATCAATAAGTTCCCCCTGACGATGTCGCCACGCGCTTGGCAGATCAGGATGCAGGGTCTTCTGGAGACGCTTACAGTGGTCGAGGTTGCGTCAGACACTACATTGAAGGGGACCTTCGAGGAGTTGCTTGCGGCGTTCTGTTGTGATCGTGCGCGTGGTTTTGAGAAAGAGGAAATTGCTCAGGGCATTGCCGTGTGGTTAGACGGACGTGTCTACTTCCAAGTCAGGGATATCATGAAGCATCTGACAGTGAACAACTTCCTACAGTACACCGTCAATAAAGTTGGTCTCAGGCTTCGCGAGTTGGGGGCTGAGAAGACTTTCTGGAATGTGAACGGCAAGGGAGTACATGTCTGGTACCTGAAGCAGGAGTACTTCGGGGATAATGCCAAAGACAAACAACTACCTCTACCGCCAATGCCACGAGATCAGGGGGTGATGTGATGAACATCATTCTTGGACCGCCGGGAACGGGCAAGACAACTCGGCTCTTGAACCTTGTTGATCAGCACCTGTCGAACGGTGTCTCACCAGAGAAGATTGGGTACTTCTCCTTCACGAGAAAGGCGGCGCAGGAAGCAGTTCTTCGCGCCGTCGTCCGCTTTGGCATGTCCGAGAAAGAGTTACCGTTCTTTAGGACACTGCACAGCTTGGCTTATCAGATGCTCGGCGTCGGGAAATCTGCCATCATGTCTTACAAGGACTACGCTGAGGCTGCCGAGTGGTTGAAGCTGCCGGGATTTACAGAAGTGATGTCTCAGCAGGACGGCCCTTTCGTTGACTTTGGCTTTGGGGACAGGTTCCTTGAAACAATCAACATGGCCCGTATCACACGAAGGTCTCTCAGGGACGTATACAATAACTCCTCCGTATCATTGAAGACAGACTGGAGCAGGATGGACTACGTTGACCGTGGCATGAGGCAGTTCAAGAAAGAAAAGCAACTGTACGATTACACGGACCTGATCGAGATGTTCATCTCACGGAAACTTAGTCTAAATTTAGATGTGTTGTTTTTAGACGAAGCACAGGACCTGTCCTCCTTGCAATGGTTGATGGTCCGACAGATCGTCCAAACTTCAAAACAAGTCTACATTGCTGGCGACGACGATCAGGCGATCTACCGATGGGCGGGTGCCGACGTGAATCACTTCATTGGATTGAAGGGTAATGTCGAGGTGCTTGGTCAAAGCTACAGGATACCACTGAGCCATCACGCCATATCGCAAAGGCTCATCCACAAGGTGAGCAACAGGCGTCCCAAGATATTCCTGCCAAGGGATGAGGAAGGTTCTGTTACGTGGCACCGCCACAGCGAAGAAGTGGATATGACAAAGGGCAAGTGGCTTCTTCTGGCACGTACCAAAAAAGGTACAGATCAGATCGAAGAAGAGGTTCGACAGAGAGGTCTCTTGTACCACTACGAGAATGGCAGGACGATCAAGAGTGACATTATCAAGGCTGTGACAGGATGGGAGAGTCTACGTGCTGGGAAAGTTCTTCCGTGTATCGAGGTCAAGAACATCTATCGTTACATGGTTCTGGGTGAAGACGTAGACAGAGGTCACAAAACTCTTCCCGGTGTTCCAGAGAACGCCATGCTGGATATTCAAACACTCCAGATGTCTCACGGACTACTTCACACAAGGCCTTGGGATAAGACACTTGGAAAAGTATCGGAGGATGACAGGCGATATCTACGATCATGTCTGAGAAGTGGTTCTTTTGAGGACCAATCTCGCATTACTATATCAACCATCCATGGCGCAAAGGGTTCCGAGTGTGATAATGTAATGTTGCTGACAGACAGTGTAAGACAAAACAACAGCAAGTTCCGAGGCAATTATGATGAGGAAGACGAGTTTAGGGTCTTTTATGTGGGACTCACTCGTGGCAAAGATAGCCTACACCTCGTTCATCCAATGATGTCAAAGGGTTTTAGCATTGCATAGGTTTAGAAATGATGAATGACATGGAGATGCTATCTGCGTCATGCCGATGTAGCACTGACAAGATAAGTATAAGTTCAAATAGGGTCGCTGCAAAATGGCCTAGATGCTCATGCGGAAAACTTATGAAAGTAGAAAAGAATGCAGTACCCCATGTTCAGAACGGAGTCAGAGTGGTGCGCTCCAGACAGTTTACCAGACCTGTCGGGTGACGACGAGATCGCCATTGATCTTGAGACATACGACCCAGATCTAAAGACAAAAGGAAGCGGCTGGCCCACCAAGAACGGTCACATCATTGGTGTGGCCGTCGCAGTGCGTAGTGACGCTTGGTACTTCCCCATCCGTCACGAGACCGGCGGCAACATGGATCGGAAGCGTGTCATGGCATGGGTCAAGGGCATCTGCTCCAACCCACGGGTAACATATGTGTTCCACAATGCGATGTACGACGTTGGTTGGCTACGCGCTGAAGGCATCGAGGTGATGGGTAAGATCGTCGATACAATGGTTGCTGCTCCATTGATTGATGAGACACGTCTTAGTTACTCTCTCAATAATCTAGGCAAAGACTATCTACAGAACAGGAAAGACGAAAAGCTTTTGTATAACGCTGCCAGCGAGTGGGGTGTTGACGCGAAAGCTGAGATGTACAAGCTTCCACCACAGTACGTCGGACCATACGCCGAGCAAGACGCTGCTCTGACCTTGAAACTCTGGAACCTCTTCAAGGGTTTGATTGTCAAGGAAGAAGTCTCCGACATCTTTGAACTGGAACTCCGTGTCTTAAGATCAATCATAGACATGAGATCGCGTGGCGTTCGTGTGGACTTGGATGCGGCAGAGCGAGCGCAGCTTGCCCTCGGTAAACAAGAAAGCGCAATCATAAAAATGATTAAGGATGACTACGGACATACCCCCGACATCTGGGCTGCGTCGTCGGTGGCAAAGGTATTCACGTCTGCTGGTCTTGTGTTCCCTGTCACAGGTGGGACAGGCGCACCCAGCTTTACAAAGGAGTTCCTCGCTGGCCACTCACATGAGTTGCCGCGCATGATCGTCAAGGCGCGTGAGTTGAACAAGGCAAGGACGACTTTTATTGAGACAATCATGAAGCACCAGAGCAATGGTCGTATTCATGCAGACATCCACCAGCTTAGATCAGAGGGCGGAGGTACAGTGACAGGTAGGTTTAGTTACTCGAACCCGAACCTACAGCAAATTCCATCACGCGATGAAATCATTGGTCCAATGATCAGAAGCCTCTTTCTTCCTGAAGAGGGTTGTCAGTGGGGGTCTTTCGATTACTCGTCCCAAGAACCTCGGATCGTGGTCCACTACGCTTCGATCTTGAAGCTGGATCGAGCCAATGACTTCGTGGCACAGTATCAAGAGAATGCTCGGTCGGACTTCCACCAGATCGCTGCCGACATTGTTGGTGTGCCACGGAAGCAAGCTAAGACAATCAACCTCGGACTGTTCTATGGCATGGGTGTCACCAAGCTTGCAGGTCAGTTGGGCTTGGACCTCGGAACTGCAAAGGAACTCTTTGCAACGTATCACGCAGAGGTTCCATTCGTGAAGCAGTTGAGCGAATACGCATCGGACAGGGCCGGTAAGAATGGTTTGATAAGGACCATTTTGGGGAGAAAGTGTAGATACAATAAATGGGAACCAGCCAGCTTCGGTGTCCACAAGCCTCTGTCTCACGACGAGGCCTTTGCACAGTATGGTCCAAGCATCCGCAGGGCGTTTACATACAAGGCCTTGAACTCCCTTATTCAGGGGTCTGCGGCTGATCAAACCAAGAAGGCTCTTGTTGACTTGGCTGATGAGGGCATCCTTCCAATGATCCAAATCCACGACGAGTTGGCCTTGTCTATTCCAGATGAGAAGACAGCACGTAATGCCAAGGAGATCATGGAGAACTGTGTACAGCTTCGTGTCCCATCCGTAGTAGATGCGGAACTCGGCCCATCATGGGGAATGGCAACTACCAAAATGGAGGACTGACATGACAAAACTAGAAGAAGCTATTGAAGACATCTGCGGCCCTGATGATATGCCACTCATGGCAGATGGGTTTGATGACGCCGTGATTGGTATGTGCATGAAGACAATGGTTCTCATATACGACTATGAGAAGGTAATTGAAATCCTAATGAAGGATGAGATGGACAGGGATGAAGCAGAGGATTTTTTTTCTTTCAACATCCTCGGGGCGTACATGGGAGAGAAGACACCGCTCTTCAGTATCGACCTACGTAACACATAAAAAAGACCCCGCCGGAGCGGGGTCAGTTTCTTCCTTGGGAGGAAAGAGAAACTTAGTTGAACATGTCCATGACTTTCTTGGCGTCCATGAAGGTGACTCTCTTTTCAAGTTCCTCGATGGACACTGTGGCGGCAGTGCTGTCACCTTCTTCGTCAACATGACCAAACACCAAGCCACGTCCGGCAAGTGGGGTACACCCTTCTATTACAAAGAAGGACTGATTGGCCTGAAGCAACCCCTCGTCGTCAACGTATACATCACCCATATCCGTGAAGACAACATCAAAGGTATGGCAACCGAGGTGGGTGGAGATTGTTTTCCAGTCACCGTTGTAATCGACTTCGGTGAATGAACGGGCTACTGGGTCGATAAGAATTGTACGCATTTGCTAGTTCCTTTCTTCGTTAAGCAATATGTTTAGATTACACTGTTGATCTAAACTGTCAAGCGGGTTTAATAAATGATTTTAACTGGTCCTGATCTAGGCTATATCCAAGACCTCTACCGAGGTCCTTTAGGTTGTCTTGAGTGGTGAGTTGCTCCCTTTCAATCCACCCTACAAACGACACGTCTGTGTCTCCGAGGATTGCAAGAACGTATATGTCTACGTCGTAGTTTATCTTTGTCGTAGCAAGAAGGCGTCCTGTCTTGTACCGCGTTGTCTTTATATCAATGCGCTTGTCCTTCAACAAACAATCGTAACTCCCGCTCCTTGGTGACAGACCTAAATCAAAAAAGATATTGAAGTGTTTGCAAAAGGCAAACTCCCCGATAACCCCATCCTCATCTATCTGTGCGCCAGATTGCCCCCCCATCTTCTTGTCAACAACGTGATTGTTGCGAGCAACAAGTGACCTCATTGCCCCAATCAGTTTACACATGAGGAGTTCTTGTTCGGAAAGTAAGACACAGATTGACAAAGTTCAGTCCTTTATAAGTTGTTGTGTCATCTATCCCATGGCATCTTACGCAGTGAGACAGACATCGTCTTTTGACGGAGGGCTTGGTCTCTGCTGATCTTTGCAGATAATCCGTTAGGCCCAGATCGAGGGTCTAACTTCTTGTTTCGTTTCTTTGGTGTGACTAGTTCTGTGTCACTGAGGTTGATCGTTTTCTTCATGTTCGCTTTTCTTAACTTGTCTTGGTGGCAAGGGGCGTTCGTACAACCCAACTTGGACCAATGTCTCAATCACAGTTGGTCGGTATATGAGTGACCAACGCTTCTGCTTCTCTTCACCATGCTCTGCAACCTGACGGTCGGCGGCCCCCTCTCCACTGTCAGTCTCCAATCTTGATCTGTAAACTTTGAGTGTTATTTCGTCAATGTTTATTTTCATCATAAATTCTCCTTCTGTCCCTCTTCGATTCCTCTGCTGTAACCGTGGGCATATCCCTCGTCCCAAGCATCATCCCGCTGTAGACATATGTCCTCGGACAGTTCTTTCAGTTTGGTCCGCAAGATGGTAATTGCATTGACAGCATCTACGATCACGAAATAATCATTCGCGTCTGTCTTCACATTGTTCAACTTGTCAAGCAGATCAGCCGAGTGTTCGCAGTTGCAGGCTTCCCTCCCCAACAGGCAGTTACACATCGCCATCGTTGATCTCCCTCTTGATCTGTCTCTTGGCGGCCTTGCGCTCTGCGCTCCAGAATACTCTCTTCCAGTCTTTCAAATGATCCCACCACTGCGGTGCAGATGTGAGGATGCCTTTCTTCTTTGTCGCCATCAGTTTGGTTCCTTCCATTCAAGTGCCTTGATGGCGTAGTCTTTTACTTGTTTTGAATGTTTTTCCCACGTCTGTCCTCTAAGCGGCCTTGCCATTGCAATGAATTGCAACGCGCTCTCTATCCACATCCACTTGTTCTCCACCAGATTATTCCATACCCGTAACCGTTCGATCTCTTTTTGTGCATCGCTAAATGCGTTCGATGTGTTCTTGATTTGTTTTTCCAATTCAAAAATCAAATCGTCGATGGTGTCACCATGGCCCGTTGCCAGTCCGCATCGGCCCATCATTTGAACTAACTTTTCGGTGTCATCCATCACTCGCTCCTGTTTCTGTAACGACGCGCAGGAACTCTTGCTCTTGCCACTTGCGTTCGGCTTCCCATGCGGCCCTTATGGCATCCTTTGTGGGCCTTGCGGTGGCCCCTGCGGCAGCATCCCTTGCGGCCCTTGCGGCAAACCATACTTCGTCCCCTGCGGTGGCCCTTGCTGCGTTCCCTGCGGCCATTGCGGCATCCCTTGCGGCCCTTGCAGCAGCCCTTACGGCCCATACGGCGGCTCTTGCGGCGGACAACTCCTTATCGGTCGCTTTTCCGTTTGCGTATCGCTCCGCAACATCAATCGCGTTTTTTACGTTAGGATGGGTACTTAGATGCTCAACCCGTCGAGCGTATGCAACCATCAACAACCGCCATTCTTTCGCGTATTGAGGTTCAGCGCGACAGCACCAATGTGCGTCATCCAGCCCGTTGATTTCAAGGATCGTAGCGAATGGCAGTGCCGCATCGTCCGCCGTTGTTTTACCAAGTCCGGCGAGTAGGTTTGCCCACTCGTTCGAGTTTTGATAGTGTTCGCGTATTCTGTTTAATGTCGTGGTAATCATACCTTCTCCTTCAGTAGTGCTTCTTGTGCAATTTTCTGTACTGTCATTATAGGTGGCACACCAAACTCGGGGTCTGAACGCATACTGGCAATTCTGTGCAAAGCATTTCCTCTTCGCTCAAATGCT
>Ga0181355_1000209_pt1 | contig 23954 bp, 12 predicted proteins | sample Fa13VDMM15DN_FD_130099 | JGI IMG/M metagenome (GOLD analysis project Ga0181355, IMG submission 130099) | Freshwater viral communities from Lake Michigan, USA - Fa13.VD.MM15.D.N | ecosystem: Environmental > Aquatic > Freshwater > Lake | place: USA: Michigan | collected 2013-09-23 | reverse complement strand
TGGTCTGTTGTTTCAAGTATACACAAAAAATATTTTGAAAAAGTAGAAGTTATAAAAGATGAAACATCCTTTTATGATTTGATGCATCGTAAAGAAATGAAATTCAAGTTTCAGTTGGTTGAAGAAATCTCACATCGATAACCCATTCAAATCGTTTAATTTCTTCAGATGATCCAACCCATACGCCTTGTAATCCAAGTTCATCGTGCCATTTATTTTCAATCCACAATGATGGATATTTTTTAATTGAATTTTCTAACCAATCAAAGTCTGGAATATTTTTTGTCCATAATTTAAATGCTAACAATGTCCTTTTCTTTGTAATAAATTTAATATCACTAGGTAAATCATTTGAAAACAATTTGATCTCTTCTTCATCACCAATCATTTGTATAATATTCCAACAATCATTTCCCATTCTAGAATATATTTGCAAATATGTTTAAGTAATTTTAAAATTATCTTTATTAAATGTAATGGAATTAGTACGTTTAGTGATGCAAATAATTAATACGAATCCTCGTGAAACAGAGGAGATTATATTGCCCATTGAAACATTGAATGATCTTCCCGTTACAGTAAAAATTTCAATTACATCAAATTTATATAATTACTTGTTATTTATTGTTGTAGAATGTAATGAGATAATGACAGACGATGAGCCATTGCAACTACTAGATAAATTCTTTTACGAAATTTCAAAAGAAAATCCAGTATTTGCAGTTGATGAATTTCTAGATAGCTTTAAGAAAATTGTAAATAATTTAAAATTTGATAAGGTAAAAGGAAGTATAGACGATGAAGAAGAAGATACAAAATTTTTTCAAGAAATTATAATAAACCCAAATATTTCTTTTACAAGTACTGAGAATTGTTCTGTATGCATAGAACCAACCAAGACAAAAACAAGTTGCTCACATCATCTTTGCTATATTTGCTGGAGTAAACTTAAACAAAAAAAATGTCCCATTTGTCGAGAAGTATTGTAATTTTTTTCTTTCTTTATAGTATAATGCCAACCTTGCTTCATTTAAATAATGATCAAAATGTTATTAATCGTAGAATAGTTAAGGCAATGATGCGTCAAGTAGCTGAGCAAACCCCCGATGTTCCAGCACTACCAGTAGATTCAGATGTAAATCAAAATTATCTTTCTCTTATGAAATCGCTAACAACTATTTTACTCTCTCTACGAGAAATGTATGCATATCGATTCAGTTTGATACCAGAAGGTGATGCCGATTTTGAATATGATTTGCCAGATTTACCAGAGGGTTTTGGTGAAGAAGAAGGTTCTCAATTTTCTGGATTACAGAGTCAAGCATCACAAATGTCTTATGCAAACCCATTTGGATCTCAAGCGTCAGTAGCATCTAGCGGTCAACCTTTTTATCGTAGAGGTTCTCCTCAATCTTCTGTCTACTCCCAACCTCAAGGACCTCAAGGACCTCAATCTCAACGGTCTTCCTCAATTGGAAGACCGTCTACAAGATGGCAAGGATTAAGTCAATTATCAGAACCAACAAGAGATGAAGAACGCATACAAGAAAATATAGCAAATGCTGGAGGAAATTCTGTTGTGTTAAATTCTCTGACGAGAGAAGTAGTAAATTGTCAATTTCTTGTGGAAGAATTACCATTTGAACAATTATCAAAAATACAGAAACAAAAATTAAAAGTAATTATTGTTAAAATCGATAAAGTAAAAAGAGTAATTAGTGTTGGAACAGCAAAACCTATTTACACCAAATTAAATAAGATATTAAGTCGTATTGCGTCAAGTTTAGGATCAGAGGGTTCTACATCCGAATTTTTACCAAGAACAGAAGGTGAAATAGCACCAGTTGAATCAAGTGAGCTAATTGGATATGGGCGTAAACATCGTATGCTTTCGCCAGCTATGTACTCTCAACATAATGTCAATTCATTATTTTCGCATTCTTTAGCAAAAAGAAATAATTAGTAATAGTAATGGAACGTAGACTAATAGATTATAACAATTCTTTAACAAAAGTAATGAATTTAATGTCAATCACAAGAAAATACAAGGTTGTTGGTTCGGCAAACCTTCGTACGTCGGAGTTTATTCAAGACTTTGATATTGATCAAATGTTTAAAACAAGGGGTAATGAGGGAAAAATATTGGATTCGTTAACAGCAAAATTTCAACGTATCTTTAGCGATGCATACAAGAATCCAGCACTATTTATTACAGATTTTAAATGTGGATATGATCCGAGTTATCCAGAAGATGACGACCGCTTTAAGTTGCGTTGGAACAAAAAAGATATAAAAAAAAGATTCAAGATTCTAGGAAATGGAGAAAAAAAATTCTTCTACGAATGTTTATTTGATAAGGTAAGAATGAAACTAGATATGGTTTATTTATTAAATGGAGAATATGTAGAACTATCAGAAATATATCGATTGCAAATAAATGGAAAAAAGAATTATGATGATGCAAATATTGTTGAAGAATTAAAACAAGAGATTGTAAAGTATAAGAAAGAAAAGAATTATTACAAAGTATTAAAAAGAGAATTCTCATTGCTAAAGCATCAAGGAAAAAATAAGAAACGACAAATACAATTAATTAATCTCTTTAATTCTAATGCTGGTTTACTCAATAATCTTATAAATCAGTTAAAAATCATTCAAAATGTATGTATCCAAACCTTTCGTAAAGCAAAACTTGATGATGTTCGAGGCAATTTACAGTCTATTAAATTCAAATTAAGTAGTGTTTATGAAATATATCATAAAAATTTTAGCAGTAAAATTGATGCAATATGCAAAAAACCATTATCAAAAATATATGACTCTTTAACGCCTATTATTAGTATACTAGAAACACAATTGAATAATTATTTAAAGACAAATCCTATATAATCCTATACAATGCCGAGAGAAGCAATGGACTATAGCAAATGTGTGATTTACAAAATTGTTTGTAATGACGAATCTGTTACAGAATGCTATGTAGGGCATACAACAAATTTTGTCAGACGAAAATATTGTCATAAAACAAATTGTAATATTCCAAAAATGAAACAATATAATGTTAAACTCTACCAGATAATAAGAAAACACGGAGGATGGAATAATTTTAATATGTTACCTATTTGTGAATATCCTTGTGAAAATTATATACAAGCGTGTATTAAAGAAGAAGAATACCGTATAAAATTACTTGCAAGTTTAAATAATAATAAATGTTATGCAGATTCAAAAACAAAAGACTATCAAAAAGAATATCAAGTAGAGTATCACCAAAAAACTAAAGAAAAAAAACAAGAATATCAACAAACACATAAAGAACAAATTGCACAAAGAAGTAAAATACATTACGATGAACATAAAGAAGCAATGCTTGAAAAAGCAAGAGAATATCGTAAAACACATAAAGAACAAATTGCAAAAAAAGATAAAATACGAAATCAATCTGAAGATAGAAAAGAACAAAAAAAACAAAAATTTGAATGTGAATGTGGTAAGATTATTTGTAAAAGTCATAAAGCAAGACACGAACAAACTTTTAAGCATCAAACATATTTAGCGACAATTTCAAATTAAAATCTCTACACATATATTAATGGCATTAAATTTCGAGGGCGTTGGCACAGCAATTGCATTTATTGGTGATAAAAAGCATAAAAAGTTGAAGCAATTTTTATCAGTAGCAGAACATAAAAAAGATGTCAAGCACCCCTATCTAGAATACACGTTACAAGGAGAGGAACAATTTCTTCCAATTCCAGATCCAGACAAGGAAAGAAGTATTATTTATATCACGGGACAAAGTGGGTCTGGTAAGAGTTTTTGGGTAGCTGATTGGGTAAAACGCTATCAACAAATGTATAAAGGTAATGAGATTTATTTGCTATCATCTTTAACAGAAGATAGCAGTATTGATAAAATAAAAGGGTTGAATCGAATAAAACTAGAAGAGTTTATGGAGGATAATTGGGTAGTTGAAGATTTTAAAAATAGTGTACTTATTCTAGATGATACAGATGCAATTACAGATAAAAATATTAAAAAAAAGATTGATGTATTAGTCAATTCAGTTTTACAAACTGGTAGGCATTTTAACTGTTCGTGTTTGTTTACTTCACATCTTGCCACAATGGGCAAAGAAACTAAGATGATATTAGCCGAATGTCAGAGCGTTGTGCTTTTTCCTAAGAATATGGGAAATAGATCACTGAAATATATTTTGGAATCTTACTTTGGCCTTGATAATAAAGAAATTAAAAAGTTGAAAAATCTAGAAGGTCGTTGGGTGCAAATTAATCGCACTTATCCCAAGAGTATTTTATCAGAAAAATACGCTTGTTTACCATCTTTAATTGATTAAATTCGTTTTATGAATATATTTATTTTATACTCATAAAATATGTTAGGTGAGCACGGTAAAAGCGAACAAAAAAATAAAAGATTTTATATAGATGTAGAAATAAATGGTAGTAAAAAACGATTTCATTATGGTGACTCAAATGGGTTTACATATATTGATGGAGCTGATGATAAAACTCGCGAAAATTATTGGAAAAGACATTGGGGGAGTACACGCGAACGAGAATATATAGCAAATCTTATTCCAAGTCCAGCTTTGTTTAGTGCAATGTTACTTTGGGGTAAATCGCACGACTTTTATGAGAACTATGACACGTTGAATAAATTTTTAAAAAAAAAATATAATGTATAAGTATGCCTATGAATCCTAATGCATTAGATCAATTATGGAGATTTCATACTGACTTTAATAAAGCAGTTCAAAACGAATCTGCTTTTACTACATTGGTTAATCGTCTTATTGAACACTTACCTAATAAATATCAAGGAAAAGCTCATAAAGAATTTAGTTTTTATTTACGACGATGGAGAAATCAACCAACACGTGCTAATAGTGATAAACTATTTAATGTTACACATAAATTTCAGCATCATATGCCACACCTTTATGATCATTTTTTTGATTATATAATGGAACCAGATGAAGAAAAAAATTCCGCACTTGAAAATATTCCTCGCACTGATTACGAAACAGAAATAGAAAATAATAGTGCTCAATCTAATGATGAAGGTTCTGTTCAAGATATAAATCAACCAGATATAGGTGATATAGAATCTGGAGGAGAAGAATCTGGAAATGATGGTGGAAAAAGAAATCCATATGCTTTACTCGAACAAAAAGGACACGAAGGAAAATTTACAGCACAATTTAAAGCAAGAAAACCACATTTACGTCATTTGAAGTCATTGGAAGAATTTGCTCATTATATATTAGCACACCCCACAGAGTTTAATAAAATATCAAAACAAAGAGCAAATTATTATAGAAATTTAATTCAACGAGGAAGTGGAAATCAGAATAAAGGAATGACAAAACCAGAAACAGTAGAAGAAAGAAGATTAAGACAACAACAAGAAAGTTACGATAGTGTAGAAATTGATTTACCAGCAACACAACGATTAATACAACAAAGAGATGCAGAACAACAACGAATAATACAACAAAGAGATGCAGAACAACAAAGAAAAGCAAAAAAATTAACTGAATTGAAAAGACAACAAGGGATTTTATATAATTTAAAATCAAGAGAATATGGTAAAAATTTTAATGTGGAAGATATGGCAACAAATACTCAAACAAAAAGAGAAGATAGAAAAAACGAATTAACAAAAAAGGCGTGGAGTTGGAACCCAATGACAGATGAAGAAAAACGAGAATACTTGAATTTTGTAGGTTATTATGATATACCAGATAGAGGTAGAGGCCGTTTATCAAAAAAATGATGAAAGATTTACGCGCTTACCATAAACAAGTAGGCGGCAAAATATCTGCTAAAGATTTTGAACTAATGCTTAAAGAAACGTATAAATCTCCAGATAAAAGAGATAAACATATAGGCGATTATTATATTGATGAATCTTTGTCGACTCCCGAGAATGTTGTGTATCATAATTCAAAAACTGGAGAAACCAAAGTTGCTTATCGAGGAACGGAAGGAACACTCAAAGATTGGGGAAACAATGCCCTCTATGCATTTGGAATGCATAATACAAGCGACAGATATAAACGTTCCAATGAAATTCAAAAACAAGTGGAACAAAAATATGGAACAGACCAATTAGATGTACTTGGTCATAGTCAGAGCGGCGCATACGCGCAAGAAATTGGTAAGAATGCAAAAAATGTGATTGTATTAAATCCAGCAAGTCATCCATTGTATTCGCCAAAAACATCGAATGCAACTGTTGTTAGATCCAAAGGTGATTCAGTATCTGCACTAAAATATCTTAATCCTTTCAATTGGGGGAAAAAAGCAAATGTTGAAATAAAAGCAGAAACATATAATCCCGTGACTGAACATATGTCAAGTGTATTAGAAAGATTACCCGAAGATACAATACTTGGTAATGGAAGAGGAGGAGTAATATGGAAAAAAAATTTGATAGATAGGAAAAAAAAACAAGTCATAAAAAGCACATTAGATAGAACTCCATATAGATTAAATGAATTATTAAAAAGACATCAAGAAGCATTAGAGGATGAAAGAGATAATCATATAAATGTTGATGAAACAATACCTCTGCATCAACAAGATATGAATAATATAATATCCAATATAATTTATAGTCAAGATTATCCCGAAGAAGAAGAAGATGAGGAAGAATATATTTCGGATTTTAAAAATTTACTTGCTAATAATAAATATTTGGAAGAAGAAGATGTTACAATAGATAGAAATTTAATTAATAAATTAAAACAAAGAGAAACTGGACAAAGAAAAGGTCTTGGAAGAACATACAAACAAAAGTTTAATAAAAAATATAAATTTCCAAAAGATAAATCTCACTCATTAACAGATATTGCTAAAATAACTGGTTATGATAAAAAACATTTACAAATGATTATCGATAAAGGAAAAGGCGCATTTTATAGCAACAGAGAAAGTGTAAAACCAAATGTAAAAAGTCCAGAACAATGGAGTATGGCTCGTTTATATGCAAGTCTAGATCCAAGTTCAAAAGCACATAAAGTAGATAAAAGTCATCTTGTAAAAAATAAAAGATTAAGAAGAGTTTGTAATTGCGGTATGTGTGCCTTTTGTAGATAAATCATTACATATTCGTATAATGATTAATTAATATAACCCCTCTTGTTTCACAATACGCGAAGCTTCGCCAAGACCAACACCACGTTGCCTCATAATAGCAGATACAATATCTCCTCTAGCAACTTCTCTCTTGTGACCAGATCGAGGTAGAGTCATTCTACGACCATTACCCATTGCTTTTGATGCTATTCCAGTTGCGGCTGCTAACGGTAAAAGTTCTGGCTGGAAGATAGAAGCAATACTAAGTGCTGGAGCTGCATATTTAGCAGTTTGTTTAAATCCTTGCTTGAAACCAGTGCCAAAATCTTTAAAGAATTGCTTGGCATTACCACCTCGTTTTCTAGTAGCATAATGGCCTAATAAATCAGCCATTAGATTCATTGAACCACCACGACCAAGACCAGAAATCTTACCAGATATGTCACCCGTTTTATTAATTGTATCACGATATTCCTCTGGGGCAAGTGAACTTACAATCGGGGCTGCTTTTGAAACAAACGAGCCTACACTTTTAATTTGATTCCATAGCTTTCCCCAATTCACAGCTCCGCCTCGCATAACGTGATCTCGTATTTCTGGATGTTGAGCCATTATTCTGGTTTTAATCGCATTTGTAATTCTAGGAGCTCTAGGAGTTCTTCCGAGCCCAGAAATTTTTCCACTAATATCTCCAGTTCTATCAATTGTATCACGATATTCCTCTGGGGCAAGTGAACTCACAATCGGGGCTGCTTTTGAAACAAAAGAACCTACATTTTTAATACCTTTCCATATTTTTCCCCAGTCGATAGCCCCCCCACTTAAGTGATGTTGCATTAATTCTGGATGCATCTCTAGGATTCTTTGTTTTACAGCATTAGTCAATCTGGGAGCACGACCAGATCCGTGCGAAGCAGATACTGGCATATAGTCCATATCGAGTTCATTAATAAAAGGTTCAACTCTTGATTGTTTAAGTATACCAACACCACCGCACTGTCTAGCATATCTACCGCTTCCAACAGCAATCGGATGACTGGCACGACCGTAAAAACCTCCCATATTTGAATCCATAACTTGTTCATTTGAAGGAAAATGACCATCATTGCCAGATAAAGCCATATTACGAACGCGAGAACCACCATATCTTTCTGGCATATACTGAAACTGATCTCTAGGATTATCTATAACATTACGTTTAACGATTTCTTCATACAAAGCACGAACTTCTGGATTTAATTGGACAGTCATACATTAAAGAAAAGAAAAAAAAATATTTATTAATATTATGAGTCAATTAAATCAATATAAGAATAATGCTAGTTCGGATAAAATATACTACGACATTCAAATATCAAATGTAGAGAGTACGAGTGTAACACCTCCCAATGTAGTTTTTAATGAGTCTAGAAATATTCCATTTTTGATGTGTCCTCAAGATTACTATATGTCAATTATTCGGTTTACTTTAGATACAGCAACACTGCCTACATTTATTCCTACCATACAAACAAATCCAACAATAAATCCAACAAGTGATCCTAATCAAACAATTTATACTTTTCAATTTTCATATAATGGATATTTTGGAGATCAGATATATATTCCTTGGTCGCCACAAGATATATCATTACCAGTATTACCATTTATTACAGTTAGTGGGATTACAACGCAAAACAATTCAAATGGATATTATTATTGCTATACTTTCGAATATTTTACTTCACTTGTGAATCAAACAATATTAGCCGCTTTTACTACTTTTGTGAGTGATTATAATGCTCTTTTTCCATTAAATCTTATACCAGCATCTGCGGTTGCTCCAGTATTTGCTTATGATGGCAGTTCGGCTATATTTCGGATTATGTTTGAGGAATCTTTTTTGACAACAAATGCTACACCTATTTATTTTTATATGAACGCTCCAATGTTTAATTTATATGGATCATTAAATGCTTTAGCTCTTGGATATAGTGTAGGAGGGAGAAATTATAGGATAATAGTAGAAAATTATGCTGGATTTAATTCCTATTCTTATCTCGATGTAATTACTGGAGTAACCTATAATGTTATAGAAGTGATTCAAGAATGGTCTACAACCTCTGCGTGGTCACCAGTATCTGGTATCGTGTTTACATCTTGTACTCTTCCTATTGCGCCCAATCTTTTATCAGCTCCTACTGTATTTTTGAATGGGAATGTTCTTGGATCGTATGGTAATAATTCAAACTATCAGTTGGTTGTGACTGATTTTGTGAGCGACAATGGGTTTTACAAACCAGAAATTGTTTATAATCCGACGGCTCAATATCGTCTGATCGAACTAACTGGTAACCAACCTTTGAACAATTTGGATATTAGCATCTTTTGGAAGAATAATTTTGGCGAATTAATACCATTTCAACTCACTTCGGGTGGAGTTGTTACAATGAAAATATTGTTTACAAAGAAAGATTCCATAAATAATAAAATATAGGAATTTAGTTCATTTTAAAATATTTTTTTTCTTTTGAATAAGTATATGGATTCGTTTAAGACAGTACTTATAAAAGATGCAAGAATTGCTGATATTACATCTCAAGAAGTATATGGGGTTGTTAGCGGAGGTGCTCAATGTACTCAACAGCAAATCGCAGCAACATCTGCATCAACTTCTTCCCTTGTTTTTCAAGTGCAAGTTCCATCTGAAAATATTGTCATTGATAGAAATGTTATGATACAAGCAAGTCTTAGTTTTACTATTAGTTTAACAAATGTTGACCCCGGTGAAAACGCCTTTTCTTATGGTGTTACAGATGCTATGCAAGTATTTCCTTTAAATTCTTTGTTTACAACTTCATCTTGTACTATCAATAACACAAATGTTTCAGCAAATACCCAAGATATTTTTGCGCAGCTTACAAGAATGAACTCTGCCAGAGAACTTTATAGATATAACTCTACTTCTCCTTCTCTACCAGATTCTCAATGGGGAAACTTTGCGAATGCCGTTGGTGCAACAAACAATCCTCTAGGAGGTTTTGCAAATAACTCTCTCGATTTGGACTTCGATCCAAGAGGAGCATATCCAGCTACTTTTGCAGTTACTCATACTATTGCTAACGGAGGAGGTGAAGATGAATCTCTTGTTTCTACTGATAATGCTGATACGTGGTCGATTGTTGTAAATACACTTGTCACGGAACCATTGTTTGGATTGTCCCCATTTACTTGGTGCGATCCAGAGTTTTCTGCTCAAGGTATTCTAGGAGTTAATTCAATGAACTTTGTATTCAATATTGATGCAGCGTGTAAAAGACTTATGTCAACGGCAAACCAATACACTACTAGAATTTCATTAAATACAGATTGTTTCCAGACTTGTCGACTCTTATTCACGTATCTTTCTTTACAGCCAACAGATGTTGTATCTACCAAAAACGTGGTTCCATATATGGACTATCCTCGTTTTATCTCAAATAGTACAACTCTAATCCCAGCGTGGGACCCAACTGCTGGACTACCAAACCCCGTGACAATTTCAAGTAGCAGTATTCAGCTAAATCAAGTGCCAGATAAGATGATCATAATTGCTCGTGTTCCAATGAGTCAGCAAACATCATTTAATACTAGTTCTTTCTTACCCATTTCAAATATTGTCTGCAATTTTAACAACGCCAGCGGGCTTTTGAGCTCTGCTACTCAAGTTGATCTGTGGAAAATGAGTATGCAGAATGGATCATCTCAAAACTTTAACGAGTTTTATGGATATGCAAATGTTGCTACTGGAGAAGGAATTGGAGAATTGATCCCTACCACTGGAGCAATGCTTGTGATAAATCCAGCAATTAATTTTGGACTTCCTAACTATTTGTCAGCTGGATCACAAGGCAATTACAATTTCCAATTTAATTTAACTGTCTACAATACTCAAGCGTATGATATTACTCCAGAAATTGTGCTTATTTGTGTCAATTCTGGAATTATGGTTACGAGTCAAGGTGTAAGTAATCTATATACTGGTATGCTTACAAAGGAAATTGTATTGAAAACCAATGAAGAAAAATCGGTAGATCCAGTTTCTACCGTAGAGTATCAGAGATTAGTTGGCGGCAAAGTTGGAAATATGGCTCTTACTGCTCTACATAAATTGTATAAGAAAAGGCACGGAGGATATGGCCCCGGAGCCGCTGTAAGTTCGGGAGGTGGTCCGGGATCGGCTATAAGTTCGGGCGGGATTCACGCTGTTCGTGCATCTAGTGGCGGAAAACGTGCTCACAAAATGTGTTAAGCATTTACTTAAAAACTCTTAATATCCGTGTGTTTACATAGGAGAGTACAAGTATACTTAAAAAGATTATATTATTAATAATAATGGATAGAGCAAAAATTGCAGTACAAAAATTATTACAAAATGTAAAACCAATTACACAGACACAAAGAAAACCTCGCACACGTTATGAAGAATATGTATTTGAACCAGAAGATTATTATACAATGATAGATAAAGCATATCGCGGAAAACGACGACGGGCAATTCAAGCAGCACAACAAGTTAAATTAAAACCAAGAGTATCTAAAAAAACATTAGAACGAGGACAACTTGTAAAACAAGTAATGAATCAATATAAAATAACATTAGGTCAAGCATCAAAATTTATTAAAGATCACGGTTTGTATAAGAATTGAGTATACTCGCGCGCCCGCGGGCGTTCCTTATCATTATGCTCACAAAAGAAATGAAAGAAAATGAACTGTTACTGTAACCGAGCAAGCAAAATATAATTAAATCAATAAAAATAAATTATAATTCATATTATAATTTATTTCAATTCTAAAAAAACAAAATAAATTATAATAAAACACAAATAAATTATAAAAAACATTATATATTGCAATATATAATGTTTTTTATAATTTATTTGTGTTTTATTATAATTTATTTTGTTTTTTTAGAATTGAAATAAATTATAATATGAATTATAATTTATTTTTATTGATTTAATTATATTTTGCTTGCTCGGTTACAGTAACAGTTCATTTTCTTTCATTTCTTTTGTGAGCATAATGATAAGGAACGCCCGCGGGCGCGCGAGTATACTCAATTCTTATACAAACCGTGATCTTTAATAAATTTTGATGCTTGACCTAATGTTATTTTATATTGATTCATTACTTGTTTTACAAGTTGTCCTCGTTCTAATGTTTTTTTAGATACTCTTGGTTTTAATTTAACTTGTTGTGCTGCTTGAATTGCCCGTCGTCGTTTTCCGCGATATGCTTTATCTATCATTGTATAATAATCTTCTGGTTCAAATACATATTCTTCATAACGTGTGCGAGGTTTTCTTTGTGTCTGTGTAATTGGTTTTACATTTTGTAATAATTTTTGTACTGCAATTTTTGCTCTATCCATTATTATTAATAATATAATCTTTTTAAGTATACTTGTACTCTCCTATGTAAACACACGGATATTAAGAGTTTTTAAGTAAATGCTTAACACATTTTGTGAGCACGTTTTCCGCCACTAGATGCACGAACAGCGTGAATCCCGCCCGAACTTATAGCCGATCCCGGACCACCTCCCGAACTTACAGCGGCTCCGGGGCCATATCCTCCGTGCCTTTTCTTATACAATTTATGTAGAGCAGTAAGAGCCATATTTCCAACTTTGCCGCCAACTAATCTCTGATACTCTACGGTAGAAACTGGATCTACCGATTTTTCTTCATTGGTTTTCAATACAATTTCCTTTGTAAGCATACCAGTATATAGATTACTTACACCTTGACTCGTAACCATAATTCCAGAATTGACACAAATAAGCACAATTTCTGGAGTAATATCATACGCTTGAGTATTGTAGACAGTTAAATTAAATTGGAAATTGTAATTGCCTTGTGATCCAGCTGACAAATAGTTAGGAAGTCCAAAATTAATTGCTGGATTTATCACAAGCATTGCTCCAGTGGTAGGGATCAATTCTCCAATTCCTTCTCCAGTAGCAACATTTGCATATCCATAAAACTCGTTAAAGTTTTGAGATGATCCATTCTGCATACTCATTTTCCACAGATCAACTTGAGTAGCAGAGCTCAAAAGCCCGCTGGCGTTGTTAAAATTGCAGACAATATTTGAAATGGGTAAGAAAGAACTAGTATTAAATGATGTTTGCTGACTCATTGGAACACGAGCAATTATGATCATCTTATCTGGCACTTGATTTAGCTGAATACTGCTACTTGAAATTGTCACGGGGTTTGGTAGTCCAGCAGTTGGGTCCCACGCTGGGATTAGAGTTGTACTATTTGAGATAAAACGAGGATAGTCCATATATGGAACCACGTTTTTGGTAGATACAACATCTGTTGGCTGTAAAGAAAGATACGTGAATAAGAGTCGACAAGTCTGGAAACAATCTGTATTTAATGAAATTCTAGTAGTGTATTGGTTTGCCGTTGACATAAGTCTTTTACACGCTGCATCAATATTGAATACAAAGTTCATTGAATTAACTCCTAGAATACCTTGAGCAGAAAACTCTGGATCGCACCAAGTAAATGGGGACAATCCAAACAATGGTTCCGTGACAAGTGTATTTACAACAATCGACCACGTATCAGCATTATCAGTAGAAACAAGAGATTCATCTTCACCTCCTCCGTTAGCAATAGTATGAGTAACTGCAAAAGTAGCTGGATATGCTCCTCTTGGATCGAAGTCCAAATCGAGAGAGTTATTTGCAAAACCTCCTAGAGGATTGTTTGTTGCACCAACGGCATTCGCAAAGTTTCCCCATTGAGAATCTGGTAGAGAAGGAGAAGTAGAGTTATATCTATAAAGTTCTCTGGCAGAGTTCATTCTTGTAAGCTGCGCAAAAATATCTTGGGTATTTGCTGAAACATTTGTGTTATTGATAGTACAAGATGAAGTTGTAAACAAAGAATTTAAAGGAAATACTTGCATAGCATCTGTAACACCATAAGAAAAGGCGTTTTCACCGGGGTCAACATTTGTTAAACTAATAGTAAAACTAAGACTTGCTTGTATCATAACATTTCTATCAATGACAATATTTTCAGATGGAACTTGCACTTGAAAAACAAGGGAAGAAGTTGATGCAGATGTTGCTGCGATTTGCTGTTGAGTACATTGAGCACCTCCGCTAACAACCCCATATACTTCTTGAGATGTAATATCAGCAATTCTTGCATCTTTTATAAGTACTGTCTTAAACGAATCCATATACTTATTCAAAAGAAAAAAAATATTTTAAAATGAACTAAATTCCTATATTTTATTATTTATGGAATCTTTCTTTGTAAACAATATTTTCATTGTAACAACTCCACCCGAAGTGAGTTGAAATGGTATTAATTCGCCAAAATTATTCTTCCAAAAGATGCTAATATCCAAATTGTTCAAAGGTTGGTTACCAGTTAGTTCGATCAGACGATATTGAGCCGTCGGATTATAAACAATTTCTGGTTTGTAAAACCCATTGTCGCTCACAAAATCAGTCACAACCAACTGATAGTTTGAATTATTACCATACGATCCAAGAACATTCCCATTCAAAAATACAGTAGGAGCTGATAAAAGATTGGGCGCAATAGGAAGAGTACAAGATGTAAACACGATACCAGATACTGGTGACCACGCAGAGGTTGTAGACCATTCTTGAATCACTTCTATAACATTATAGGTTACTCCAGTAATTACATCGAGATAAGAATAGGAATTAAATCCAGCATAATTTTCTACTATTATCCTATAATTTCTCCCTCCTACACTATATCCAAGAGCTAAAGCATTTAATGATCCATATAAATTAAACATTGGAGCGTTCATATAAAAATAAATAGGTGTAGCATTTGTTGTCAAAAAAGATTCCTCAAACATAATCCGAAATATAGCCGAACTGCCATCATAAGCAAATACTGGAGCAACCGCAGATGCTGGTATAAGATTTAATGGAAAAAGAGCATTATAATCACTCACAAAAGTAGTAAAAGCGGCTAATATTGTTTGATTCACAAGTGAAGTAAAATATTCGAAAGTATAGCAATAATAATATCCATTTGAATTGTTTTGCGTTGTAATCCCACTAACTGTAATAAATGGTAATACTGGTAATGATATATCTTGTGGCGACCAAGGAATATATATCTGATCTCCAAAATATCCATTATATGAAAATTGAAAAGTATAAATTGTTTGATTAGGATCACTTGTTGGATTTATTGTTGGATTTGTTTGTATGGTAGGAATAAATGTAGGCAGTGTTGCTGTATCTAAAGTAAACCGAATAATTGACATATAGTAATCTTGAGGACACATCAAAAATGGAATATTTCTAGACTCATTAAAAACTACATTGGGAGGTGTTACACTCGTACTCTCTACATTTGATATTTGAATGTCGTAGTATATTTTATCCGAACTAGCATTATTCTTATATTGATTTAATTGACTCATAATATTAATAAATATTTTTTTTTCTTTTCTTTAATGTATGACTGTCCAATTAAATCCAGAAGTTCGTGCTTTGTATGAAGAAATCGTTAAACGTAATGTTATAGATAATCCTAGAGATCAGTTTCAGTATATGCCAGAAAGATATGGTGGTTCTCGCGTTCGTAATATGGCTTTATCTGGCAATGATGGTCATTTTCCTTCAAATGAACAAGTTATGGATTCAAATATGGGAGGTTTTTACGGTCGTGCCAGTCATCCGATTGCTGTTGGAAGCGGTAGATATGCTAGACAGTGCGGTGGTGTTGGTATACTTAAACAATCAAGAGTTGAACCTTTTATTAATGAACTCGATATGGACTATATGCCAGTATCTGCTTCGCACGGATCTGGTCGTGCTCCCAGATTGACTAATGCTGTAAAACAAAGAATCCTAGAGATGCATCCAGAATTAATGCAACATCACTTAAGTGGGGGGGCTATCGACTGGGGAAAAATATGGAAAGGTATTAAAAATGTAGGTTCTTTTGTTTCAAAAGCAGCCCCGATTGTGAGTTCACTTGCCCCAGAGGAATATCGTGATACAATTGATAGAACTGGAGATATTAGTGGAAAAATTTCTGGGCTCGGAAGAACTCCTAGAGCTCCTAGAATTACAAATGCGATTAAAACCAGAATAATGGCTCAACATCCAGAAATACGAGATCACGTTATGCGAGGCGGAGCTGTGAATTGGGGAAAGCTATGGAATCAAATTAAAAGTGTAGGCTCGTTTGTTTCAAAAGCAGCCCCGATTGTAAGTTCACTTGCCCCAGAGGAATATCGTGATACAATTAATAAAACGGGTGACATATCTGGTAAGATTTCTGGTCTTGGTCGTGGTGGTTCAATGAATCTAATGGCTGATTTATTAGGCCATTATGCTACTAGAAAACGAGGTGGTAATGCCAAGCAATTCTTTAAAGATTTTGGCACTGGTTTCAAGCAAGGATTTAAACAAACTGCTAAATATGCAGCTCCAGCACTTAGTATTGCTTCTATCTTCCAGCCAGAACTTTTACCGTTAGCAGCCGCAACTGGAATAGCATCAAAAGCAATGGGTAATGGTCGTAGAATGACTCTACCTCGATCTGGTCACAAGAGAGAAGTTGCTAGAGGAGATATTGTATCTGCTATTATGAGGCAACGTGGTGTTGGTCTTGGCGAAGCTTCGCGTATTGTGAAACAAGAGGGGTTATATTAATTAATCATTATACGAATATGTAATGATTTATCTACAAAAGGCACACATACCGCAATTACAAACTCTTCTTAATCTTTTATTTTTTACAAGATGACTTTTATCTACTTTATGTGCTTTTGAACTTGGATCTAGACTTGCATATAAACGAGCCATACTCCATTGTTCTGGACTTTTTACATTTGGTTTTACACTTTCTCTGTTGCTATAAAATGCGCCTTTTCCTTTATCGATAATCATTTGTAAATGTTTTTTATCATAACCAGTTATTTTAGCAATATCTGTTAATGAGTGAGATTTATCTTTTGGAAATTTATATTTTTTATTAAACTTTTGTTTGTATGTTCTTCCAAGACCTTTTCTTTGTCCAGTTTCTCTTTGTTTTAATTTATTAATTAAATTTCTATCTATTGTAACATCTTCTTCTTCCAAATATTTATTATTAGCAAGTAAATTTTTAAAATCCGAAATATATTCTTCCTCATCTTCTTCTTCTTCGGGATAATCTTGACTATAAATTATATTGGATATTATATTATTCATATCTTGTTGATGCAGAGGTATTGTTTCATCAACATTTATATGATTATCTCTTTCATCCTCTAATGCTTCTTGATGTCTTTTTAATAATTCATTTAATCTATATGGAGTTCTATCTAATGTGCTTTTTATGACTTGTTTTTTTTTCCTATCTATCAAATTTTTTTTCCATATTACTCCTCCTCTTCCATTACCAAGTATTGTATCTTCGGGTAATCTTTCTAATACACTTGACATATGTTCAGTCACGGGATTATATGTTTCTGCTTTTATTTCAACATTTGCTTTTTTCCCCCAATTGAAAGGATTAAGATATTTTAGTGCAGATACTGAATCACCTTTGGATCTAACAACAGTTGCATTCGATGTTTTTGGCGAATACAATGGATGACTTGCTGGATTTAATACAATCACATTTTTTGCATTCTTACCAATTTCTTGCGCGTATGCGCCGCTCTGACTATGACCAAGTACATCTAATTGGTCTGTTCCATATTTTTGTTCCACTTGTTTTTGAATTTCATTGGAACGTTTATATCTGTCGCTTGTATTATGCATTCCAAATGCATAGAGGGCATTGTTTCCCCAATCTTTGAGTGTTCCTTCCGTTCCTCGATAAGCAACTTTGGTTTCTCCAGTTTTTGAATTATGATACACAACATTCTCGGGAGTCGACAAAGATTCATCAATATAATAATCGCCTATATGTTTATCTCTTTTATCTGGAGATTTATACGTTTCTTTAAGCATTAGTTCAAAATCTTTAGCAGATATTTTGCCGCCTACTTGTTTATGGTAAGCGCGTAAATCTTTCATCATTTTTTTGATAAACGGCCTCTACCTCTATCTGGTATATCATAATAACCTACAAAATTCAAGTATTCTCGTTTTTCTTCATCTGTCATTGGGTTCCAACTCCACGCCTTTTTTGTTAATTCGTTTTTTCTATCTTCTCTTTTTGTTTGAGTATTTGTTGCCATATCTTCCACATTAAAATTTTTACCATATTCTCTTGATTTTAAATTATATAAAATCCCTTGTTGTCTTTTCAATTCAGTTAATTTTTTTGCTTTTCTTTGTTGTTCTGCATCTCTTTGTTGTATTATTCGTTGTTGTTCTGCATCTCTTTGTTGTATTAATCGTTGTGTTGCTGGTAAATCAATTTCTACACTATCGTAACTTTCTTGTTGTTGTCTTAATCTTCTTTCTTCTACTGTTTCTGGTTTTGTCATTCCTTTATTCTGATTTCCACTTCCTCGTTGAATTAAATTTCTATAATAATTTGCTCTTTGTTTTGATATTTTATTAAACTCTGTGGGGTGTGCTAATATATAATGAGCAAATTCTTCCAATGACTTCAAATGACGTAAATGTGGTTTTCTTGCTTTAAATTGTGCTGTAAATTTTCCTTCGTGTCCTTTTTGTTCGAGTAAAGCATATGGATTTCTTTTTCCACCATCATTTCCAGATTCTTCTCCTCCAGATTCTATATCACCTATATCTGGTTGATTTATATCTTGAACAGAACCTTCATCATTAGATTGAGCACTATTATTTTCTATTTCTGTTTCGTAATCAGTGCGAGGAATATTTTCAAGTGCGGAATTTTTTTCTTCATCTGGTTCCATTATATAATCAAAAAAATGATCATAAAGGTGTGGCATATGATGCTGAAATTTATGTGTAACATTAAATAGTTTATCACTATTAGCACGTGTTGGTTGATTTCTCCATCGTCGTAAATAAAAACTAAATTCTTTATGAGCTTTTCCTTGATATTTATTAGGTAAGTGTTCAATAAGACGATTAACCAATGTAGTAAAAGCAGATTCGTTTTGAACTGCTTTATTAAAGTCAGTATGAAATCTCCATAATTGATCTAATGCATTAGGATTCATAGGCATACTTATACATTATATTTTTTTTTTAAAAATTTATTCAACGTGTCATAGTTCTCATAAAAGTCGTGCGATTTACCCCAAAGTAACATTGCACTAAACAAAGCTGGACTTGGAATAAGATTTGCTATATATTCTCGTTCGCGTGTACTCCCCCAATGTCTTTTCCAATAATTTTCGCGAGTTTTATCATCAGCTCCATCAATATATGTAAACCCATTTGAGTCACCATAATGAAATCGTTTTTTACTACCATTTATTTCTACATCTATATAAAATCTTTTATTTTTTTGTTCGCTTTTACCGTGCTCACCTAACATATTTTATGAGTATAAAATAAATATATTCATAAAACGAATTTAATCAATTAAAGATGGTAAACAAGCGTATTTTTCTGATAAAATACTCTTGGGATAAGTGCGATTAATTTGCACCCAACGACCTTCTAGATTTTTCAACTTTTTAATTTCTTTATTATCAAGGCCAAAGTAAGATTCCAAAATATATTTCAGTGATCTATTTCCCATATTCTTAGGAAAAAGCACAACGCTCTGACATTCGGCTAATATCATCTTAGTTTCTTTGCCCATTGTGGCAAGATGTGAAGTAAACAAACACGAACAGTTAAAATGCCTACCAGTTTGTAAAACTGAATTGACTAATACATCAATCTTTTTTTTAATATTTTTATCTGTAATTGCATCTGTATCATCTAGAATAAGTACACTATTTTTAAAATCTTCAACTACCCAATTATCCTCCATAAACTCTTCTAGTTTTATTCGATTCAACCCTTTTATTTTATCAATACTGCTATCTTCTGTTAAAGATGATAGCAAATAAATCTCATTACCTTTATACATTTGTTGATAGCGTTTTACCCAATCAGCTACCCAAAAACTCTTACCAGACCCACTTTGTCCCGTGATATAAATAATACTTCTTTCCTTGTCTGGATCTGGAATTGGAAGAAATTGTTCCTCTCCTTGTAACGTGTATTCTAGATAGGGGTGCTTGACATCTTTTTTATGTTCTGCTACTGATAAAAATTGCTTCAACTTTTTATGCTTTTTATCACCAATAAATGCAATTGCTGTGCCAACGCCCTCGAAATTTAATGCCATTAATATATGTGTAGAGATTTTAATTTGAAATTGTCGCTAAATATGTTTGATGCTTAAAAGTTTGTTCGTGTCTTGCTTTATGACTTTTACAAATAATCTTACCACATTCACATTCAAATTTTTGTTTTTTTTGTTCTTTTCTATCTTCAGATTGATTTCGTATTTTATCTTTTTTTGCAATTTGTTCTTTATGTGTTTTACGATATTCTCTTGCTTTTTCAAGCATTGCTTCTTTATGTTCATCGTAATGTATTTTACTTCTTTGTGCAATTTGTTCTTTATGTGTTTGTTGATATTCTTGTTTTTTTTCTTTAGTTTTTTGGTGATACTCTACTTGATATTCTTTTTGATAGTCTTTTGTTTTTGAATCTGCATAACATTTATTATTATTTAAACTTGCAAGTAATTTTATACGGTATTCTTCTTCTTTAATACACGCTTGTATATAATTTTCACAAGGATATTCACAAATAGGTAACATATTAAAATTATTCCATCCTCCGTGTTTTCTTATTATCTGGTAGAGTTTAACATTATATTGTTTCATTTTTGGAATATTACAATTTGTTTTATGACAATATTTTCGTCTGACAAAATTTGTTGTATGCCCTACATAGCATTCTGTAACAGATTCGTCATTACAAACAATTTTGTAAATCACACATTTGCTATAGTCCATTGCTTCTCTCGGCATTGTATAGGATTATATAGGATTTGTCTTTAAATAATTATTCAATTGTGTTTCTAGTATACTAATAATAGGCGTTAAAGAGTCATATATTTTTGATAATGGTTTTTTGCATATTGCATCAATTTTACTGCTAAAATTTTTATGATATATTTCATAAACACTACTTAATTTGAATTTAATAGACTGTAAATTGCCTCGAACATCATCAAGTTTTGCTTTACGAAAGGTTTGGATACATACATTTTGAATGATTTTTAACTGATTTATAAGATTATTGAGTAAACCAGCATTAGAATTAAAGAGATTAATTAATTGTATTTGTCGTTTCTTATTTTTTCCTTGATGCTTTAGCAATGAGAATTCTCTTTTTAATACTTTGTAATAATTCTTTTCTTTCTTATACTTTACAATCTCTTGTTTTAATTCTTCAACAATATTTGCATCATCATAATTCTTTTTTCCATTTATTTGCAATCGATATATTTCTGATAGTTCTACATATTCTCCATTTAATAAATAAACCATATCTAGTTTCATTCTTACCTTATCAAATAAACATTCGTAGAAGAATTTTTTTTCTCCATTTCCTAGAATCTTGAATCTTTTTTTTATATCTTTTTTGTTCCAACGCAACTTAAAGCGGTCGTCATCTTCTGGATAACTCGGATCATATCCACATTTAAAATCTGTAATAAATAGTGCTGGATTCTTGTATGCATCGCTAAAGATACGTTGAAATTTTGCTGTTAACGAATCCAATATTTTTCCCTCATTACCCCTTGTTTTAAACATTTGATCAATATCAAAGTCTTGAATAAACTCCGACGTACGAAGGTTTGCCGAACCAACAACCTTGTATTTTCTTGTGATTGACATTAAATTCATTACTTTTGTTAAAGAATTGTTATAATCTATTAGTCTACGTTCCATTACTATTACTAATTATTTCTTTTTGCTAAAGAATGCGAAAATAATGAATTGACATTATGTTGAGAGTACATAGCTGGCGAAAGCATACGATGTTTACGCCCATATCCAATTAGCTCACTTGATTCAACTGGTGCTATTTCACCTTCTGTTCTTGGTAAAAATTCGGATGTAGAACCCTCTGATCCTAAACTTGACGCAATACGACTTAATATCTTATTTAATTTGGTGTAAATAGGTTTTGCTGTTCCAACACTAATTACTCTTTTTACTTTATCGATTTTAACAATAATTACTTTTAATTTTTGTTTCTGTATTTTTGATAATTGTTCAAATGGTAATTCTTCCACAAGAAATTGACAATTTACTACTTCTCTCGTCAGAGAATTTAACACAACAGAATTTCCTCCAGCATTTGCTATATTTTCTTGTATGCGTTCTTCATCTCTTGTTGGTTCTGATAATTGACTTAATCCTTGCCATCTTGTAGACGGTCTTCCAATTGAGGAAGACCGTTGAGATTGAGGTCCTTGAGGTCCTTGAGGTTGGGAGTAGACAGAAGATTGAGGAGAACCTCTACGATAAAAAGGTTGACCGCTAGATGCTACTGACGCTTGAGATCCAAATGGGTTTGCATAAGACATTTGTGATGCTTGACTCTGTAATCCAGAAAATTGAGAACCTTCTTCTTCACCAAAACCCTCTGGTAAATCTGGCAAATCATATTCAAAATCGGCATCACCTTCTGGTATCAAACTGAATCGATATGCATACATTTCTCGTAGAGAGAGTAAAATAGTTGTTAGCGATTTCATAAGAGAAAGATAATTTTGATTTACATCTGAATCTACTGGTAGTGCTGGAACATCGGGGGTTTGCTCAGCTACTTGACGCATCATTGCCTTAACTATTCTACGATTAATAACATTTTGATCATTATTTAAATGAAGCAAGGTTGGCATTATACTATAAAGAAAGAAAAAAATTACAATACTTCTCGACAAATGGGACATTTTTTTTGTTTAAGTTTACTCCAGCAAATATAGCAAAGATGATGTGAGCAACTTGTTTTTGTCTTGGTTGGTTCTATGCATACAGAACAATTCTCAGTACTTGTAAAAGAAATATTTGGGTTTATTATAATTTCTTGAAAAAATTTTGTATCTTCTTCTTCATCGTCTATACTTCCTTTTACCTTATCAAATTTTAAATTATTTACAATTTTCTTAAAGCTATCTAGAAATTCATCAACTGCAAATACTGGATTTTCTTTTGAAATTTCGTAAAAGAATTTATCTAGTAGTTGCAATGGCTCATCGTCTGTCATTATCTCATTACATTCTACAACAATAAATAACAAGTAATTATATAAATTTGATGTAATTGAAATTTTTACTGTAACGGGAAGATCATTCAATGTTTCAATGGGCAATATAATCTCCTCTGTTTCACGAGGATTCGTATTAATTATTTGCATCACTAAACGTACTAATTCCATTACATTTAATAAAGATAATTTTAAAATTACTTAAACATATTTGCAAATATATTCTAGAATGGGAAATGATTGTTGGAATATTATACAAATGATTGGTGATGAAGAAGAGATCAAATTGTTTTCAAATGATTTACCTAGTGATATTAAATTTATTACAAAGAAAAGGACATTGTTAGCATTTAAATTATGGACAAAAAATATTCCAGACTTTGATTGGTTAGAAAATTCAATTAAAAAATATCCATCATTGTGGATTGAAAATAAATGGCACGATGAACTTGGATTACAAGGCGTATGGGTTGGATCATCTGAAGAAATTAAACGATTTGAATGGGTTATCGATGTGAGATTTCTTCAACCAACTGAAACTTGAATTTCATTTCTTTACGATGCATCAAATCATAAAAGGATGTTTCATCTTTTATAACTTCTACTTTTTCAAAATATTTTTTGTGTATACTTGAAACAACAGACCA
>Ga0181355_1000208_pt1 | contig 24183 bp, 28 predicted proteins | sample Fa13VDMM15DN_FD_130099 | JGI IMG/M metagenome (GOLD analysis project Ga0181355, IMG submission 130099) | Freshwater viral communities from Lake Michigan, USA - Fa13.VD.MM15.D.N | ecosystem: Environmental > Aquatic > Freshwater > Lake | place: USA: Michigan | collected 2013-09-23 | reverse complement strand
CTACCAAGTCTACTAACAATTTCGTGTTTATGATAAACTTTTATAGAAAGACATGGATTTGTGATATCATATCCAGATGATTCTGCAATATATGCTAAAGCATTATCAGCTGCTATTGTTCCCATGAAAAAATTTGCATTTTTTATAAGTGATAAATTTTTCCAAATCCATACATCTTGTGAGTCGGAATATGAATCTTTTGTGTAATGTTTATGTAAAAATCCATCATTTTCATACTTAGTCAATGCATAAAATTGTTTTTCTTTAATATCCTCAGCAAGTTTGATAGAAGAATTAAATTCAATATCAGCGCATGATAATATATTTACACCATTAATGGATTGGTCAAATATATCTTGATATGTTTTTCTAGATGAAATTATAATTGGTATATTTATTCTATTTTCAGATTTTTCTGAAAATATAAAAATATTATCAAAAAATCCAGAAGCTATATTTTTATTAATACATTTAATAACTTCATTATTTCTATCTTCATCTGGTGATTGCCAATATTCAGTATAATAATTCATTTTTTAAACTCTAAATTAAACCCACCAGGACTGATGCCGATCAATATCATAGACTCTTGAATATTTGTTGATGCAAATCTTGGAGATGCAAATGCATAATTAATATTTTTAATTTCATTATATGAGTCTATTAACTTACAATGATCCCCACACTTATATGTTCCATTTAATACATTTTCTCTTTCAGCATCACACTTTTCAATCCATATTTTTATAAATTGTAATACTTTTTCATTATAATTAAAATAAATTAAAGCTGAATGTGGAGTTTTATAATCATGATTTCTTATCACAAATCCAATATCATGTGCATTTAAATTATCAAATTCTGTTGGTAGTCTATTAATAAAACAATCCGCATCAATCCATATTAATGGTTTTTTTATTTCTTGAAGTGTATTTAAAATTATTTTTGGTTTTTCTAGACAATTCAATAAATATGATTCGGATAATTGTGGTTGTTTTATAATTAAAGTCCCACCGCTAGATTCTATTTGATTTTTTAATCTATTGGCACATGATTCATAATACTTAGAATCATCATAATCATAATAAAATGTAAGAAATGGTGTGTTCATCTAATCTTCACAAACTTATTTCCAACACTTTGCGTCTGTATGGCCTCATCACTAAATCCAAGTTGCTTTAATGTATTTTGCTTAGACTCACCGTCTGCAAGTCCCATTGTGATGTATTTTTCCCCATCATAATCTCCACCAGGCCAAATGCAGTATGCCATTGGCAAACATCCAATTCTAATCTTACCCAATCTACTTAAAAATAGATTAATCAAAACCTCATGGTCAAATACTGGGATATCTTTTTTCTTCATCTCTTCAGCAGCTTGCACCCAATCCCACAGGAATTCAATTGCAACCGCAGTATTGTTGATAAAAATAGGAGATGCTTTTGGTAAAGCTATTGAATTATCTTCTTTTGTTGGAATCTTCGGAAAGGCAAATGCCAAATCACAGTTTGGTGCAAGTTCATCAAATATATTCAACTGCTTATGCATTATCGAATCTACATCCATCCAGACGAATGGAACATTGATTTCCTTGATCATATCAAAAAGAAAACGTGGCTTAGATAAACAATTGAGTCTATAATCGCCACGTGATTGTAATTCTCGTACTATAAATGGCATATCTAAATCACGACAATTTTTTATAAACCGTCTTGCATGATCGCTATAATATGTTCTGCCATCTATATCGGCAAAAAAAGTCACTAGTGGAGTTTTCATAATTGCTGTATTAGTTCATACAGGACATCATCCGATCCCTGCATTTTTTGAACCCTTTCAAAGTTATCTTTTATTGCATCTAGTTTACTAAAATAATAATCTTCTGTCAATAAAGAAATATCTAATTCATCATTAATCAATATCATTCCATCTGTATTGAAATACTTTCCTATATCTGGAGCACCCCAATATACTGGTATTGTTCCAGTTGCAAAACAATCTGTGACTTTTTCCGTAAAATAAGTCTCATAACTATCGTTTTCTATAACAATTTGAAAACGATAGTCATTTATAAATTCACTCTTATCTGGCCATGGTGATTTATTCTCCCCAACTCTCTTTGTGTTTGCTGCCCCACCAACGATATCAATCTTATCAGTAAGTTGTTCTGCTATTTGATGACGAATATGATGACCTACAGTCACCTTCTTACCAGAAGCAAACATCGAACAATTTTTAGTTTTGTTGAATATCTGCTGATTCTTCACCCAAGGTAGGTTACTTCCAGCAAATGAGAAATGAAACTTTGAACTCTTCTTATTGAATTCACGATCAGCAAAATAGATCGCATCATAAGATTCTTCAAGTTTTGAAATAAGTTCTGCGAATGCATCTCTAGGTATCGACCAAGCATGAAAAATTGCCCTCGACTCACAAATCCAGGCGATTTTTTTCTCTCCTGGTTTTTTCTTATAATTGATTCCATGTGGAATTGCTGAATCTATGAATACTTTGATGGGACAATCCTGAGTTGTCCATTCAAATTTTTTTGGTTTTAGATCTGAATTCGATGAGAATTCAATCAAAAATGGGCTACCAATAGCCTGTACATATTCCATAATATAAATCTCCAAATGTATTTATATCACTTACCTATGTGGTATTTTGGAATCAGTTGCCAATCTTTCTTCTCGGAATGTGGTATTATCTTGAGACGTGCTAAGGACAGTTGAGGTTCTTTGTATTCTTCTGCGTCCACGGCCTCTACAAGTCCCCACTCTACCAGCAATTTAACTATGGTATTCCTTCTTGCAATGTCATCATCCGAAATATCACTGTCTAGATCATCTAGAAGAAACATTTCCTTGAAATGCATAATGGCATATCTACCACGTTTGTGGAGGATATGACATGACTGAAATAGCTTTTTTTCCTTCTTGGAGGAGACACCAATTCTGGTCAAAGTCTCCTTTACCTTCAAAAAGTCTTCTTTGGTCTTTAATTTAATTTCTACACCCAAGCCATCAAAAATATCATCATCTTCTACCATTGTTACTCCATAAAATATAAAATATTTATATTTTTAGGATTTTCCACCAGTGTTTAGATGCTCCTGAATGGCCTTTAGCTGAGATTCGGTGAGGATTTGGGCTACTTGCTCGGCCTTATCCCTGGAATAGCCATAGAAAGCCATTATAGACTCTATGGGAGAGTTATCTAGCTTCTGCCACTTACCATACCTAGAAGCCTTTGGCAAGGCGTATAGGTAATAATCATACTGCATCTTCCTATCCAATCCTGGAACTCCATTAATTAGATTAGAGTGGAAAATAGCATCCTTATGATATGACATGGACTTATTGACCACATATGGCACATACAACCTCTCAGACCGTTCGTCGGTGATTACAGACTTCTTGGTCTTGTTTATAGAATTGAAGAAATCCGATAGATCCATTAGTTGAACTCACAGGATAGCATCAACTCCACGATAAAGGCAACCATATTGATCTCCTGATCGGCAACAAATGCTGATTTGTACTGATACTCTCCAATGATCAGGATGGCCTGTGGAATGGAAGCCTTTGACATAGTATCAAATAGACCATCATAGATCTTCCTGAAAATATCCGAATGTGAGAGGTGAACATTGACTGCTACCCACTTTCGAACTGATCCAAAGTCCTTGCCCTTCATGAATCCAATTAAATTCTTGATTTCTGTGTCGGATACATTGACCAGGATACCCTCATCGATAGTACCAGACACGGAATACCGCTGAAGTTCATTCAGTACTCGCCTAAAATCTGGAAAGTACTTCATGATAAGTTTTGACAGAACTACCGTATCGCTCTTGATCCCCTCATTCTTGAGGATGAACTGGCAACGCTTTAGCATTTCCATGCAAATGGCAGTCCTATCACTCTGCTGAATGGTGAAATCGATGCAAGTACATCGTGAATGGATTGGCTCAATGATACGAGACTTGTAATTGCATGTGAGAATGAACCTACAGTTATTGGAGAACTCCTCAATGGCTCCACGGAGGGCTGGCTGGATGCTCTGGGCGTTGCTATAGTCAAACTCATCCAGAATCACTACCTTCTTGCGATCCCCCTCAAACGAGACTGTGCTGGCAAACTGACGAATCTTGGTCCTCAGAGTATCGATATTACCATCCTCTGAGCAATTGATCATGATGTAATCTACACCAAACTCATTACACAGAGCCTTGGCCACGGTGGTCTTTCCTGTTCCTGCGGTTCCAGAAAGGAGCAGATTCTGTGGTTCCCCCTTAGCAACCATGTCCTTGAAGGTTGTCTTCAAGGACGCTGGAAGGATACACTCATCGATTGTCTGTGGACGATACTTCTCCACATACAGAAAGTTAGTCGGATTGGTCTTCATAGTCATCCATTATAAGTCGAACTAGTCTCCATTGCAAACCAATACTTCAGCGGAATGTCTAGATTCTCGAACTGAGCCACCACATTCTTCGCAAAAGAAATCTTGTAGTTTCCACCAAGAGGCTTGATGTTATCGATCTTAAAATTGAAACTGAACTCCTTACCCTTTGGGTCGGACTCAAGATCAATTTCGCAACTGTTGCTTGTCGGATCATTTCGATCACATACGATTGCATAGATTGAATCGTTCTTTGATTGGAAACAGATGTCTGGGAGTTGGAGAATCGCACTCGCACGACTCAACTCAGAGAATGCGTCTTGGCTCAGATGAACCTCAGCACAGACCTTTGGCATCTTGACTTCCTTCTTGGGGGTAGTAAGCAGATTGGGACTTGAGTAGAAATAGTTCACGGCAGTGCCATTTGCACCTTCAATTCGAACATACTTTTCCTCGAACATGAATGTGGCATTCTGAAACAAACTGATAACACCCAGGAACTTGTTCATGTCCCAGATACCAAACTCAATCGGAAAGACTTCCTCTACGGTAGCCTCAGCCATTCCATTCATCGAAGGAGTGATTGTCTTGAGGACATTTCCTGGGCTTACCAGGATGTTCGAATTCAGTGAAGAAAAGTTCTTCAGAATTGAAAGTGTTGTCTTGCTCAGTGTGATGTTCGTCATTGTTGTAGTCATAATATAAATTCCAAATCTCATTCAAATTCTTCGAAATCGTCATCTTCTTCTTCTCCACTTGAAGTCATATAGTTCTTCAGGTTTTGCTTCCAGCGATTTCGTTCAGAGTTTTTTTCCTTATCGTAAGTACCACGATCAGTCCTTACCTTTGGCCCAGGGGCCGTCTTATTCTTATTATTCTTATCCATTAAAATTCAACCCAATGAAATCCATTTTTGTCTTCTATGTAAGTATACATTCTACCACTCTGTCTGTCAATCCATCTATCACCGATATTTACATTTAGTGGTTTATCGTCTGAATAATAGTAATCCTCATAATTTCCAGTATATACCCGCCAACCAGAATTTTGCTTTGCTGGTATTGATTTCTTGTTGTTAGTTGTGGCAATATAATGTTTTCCATCATATACAACAACATCACCCACAGAATATATGATCTCATAACCACGCGAATCATACTGCCTGTAGTTTCCCCTGTAGTTTATTTCCTCTGGGCTGGCCATACAAATATTTATGCTTGAACTATTCTACTGAAATTATTCTTCTTCTCAAAAGTTATAGTATTTGAGAATTTATCCACTATTTGATCTGCCTTGTGACTAATCACAAACACATTCGTCTTGCTACCAAGAGCATTTAGTAGCTTCAACACCTCATCCGTTCCAACCGAATCAAGTGATGAATCAAAGATCTCATCCAGAATCAGAAGGTTGCAATTGATGCTGTTCTTCATTTTTGCTATTTCTCTCCAAGCCAGAAGAAGGGCAAGATCGATACGCATTTTCTCGCCCTCGCTAAAATTCATATAACTGAATTCATCTCTGTATCTGCTCTTTATGACTTCATTGAATTCTTCGTCTATATTGAACTGCACGAAGAAATCCATGGCCCTGAGATACTTGTTTATGAATTTATTCATTGCTGGTAGATAATGCTTGATTATCTTTATCTTTACTCCATTATCCTTCAAGATGTCTCCTGCAAGTTTTAGGTACTCATAATCATTCTTCAGCGAATCCTTTTCCTTTGTCAGAGAAACCAAAACATCCTTCTCTGATTTCAGGGTTGATTTTTCCTTGGCAAGATCCAACTCTATTTTGTTCGATTGTTCAAGTTGACTCTTCTTGTAGGATAGAACTGATTTTATTTCTCGTATCTGAGATAATTTTTCCTTTATCTCTTCATCTATGTTCTCACATAATTGAGTCGATTTACTGTACTCTTCCGACATCGTGTCGTAGTTTTTCTCACTATCAAGAAGACTAGCAACACCCTTTTCAATTTTATTTACCTGATCGTTTATCTGCTGAATGTTCTGATTTCGAATAGAATCTGTTAAAGCAGTTTTGCATTTTGGACATTTGTCTGTCTTTTCAAAGAATTTCATCTCAGAATCCAACTCATCTAGTTTGAATGTCATCGATGATATCTCGTTGTTTATCTTCTTTATTTCTTTTCGCACTCCAACTATATCAATCGTCGTGCTTATGGATGCCTTCTTGACCTTCAATTCGGTGACATCTTCTTCAAGAAGACGAACATCTTTTTCATGTTCATCTATTTCATGTGATATTTTTTTAACATCGTTATTCAGTCTTGCCACTAAACCATCAACTATTTTTTGCTGATATACGATTTTCTGTTCTTGCAATTCCACCTTGTTGACAATATCTCCGATGTTTTCCTTTGTAAGTGAAAGCTTTCCCTTCAATACAACATTCATTGTGGTGAAGATATTGATGTCTAGAATATTTTCTATGACTGCTCGCCTATCTGATGCATTCAATTGCATGAATGGAACGAACGACGAACTACCCAATATAACGACCTGAGTGAAAGTCTTGTAGGACATCTTCAGAATCTGATCCTCAAATGCCTCCTGATGATCAAGATTCTTTGAATCCTGATTCACTAGTTTACCATTCTTGTGCAATTCAAAGATCTTTGGACTCAATCCACGAATTATTTTGTACTCATCCTTATCGATTGAAAATTCCAATTCGACTACACAGTTTTTCTTGTTGATTGAATTGTTTATTTGACCGAGATTTATCTTTCGAAATGGCTTTCCGAATAATGCAAATGTTATACTATCAAGTAAGGCAAATGATTTACCACTACCATTCGTGCCACATACAAGTGTTGTATTCTTTGCGTCCAGCTGTATTTCGGTCCAGTTATTTCCAAACGAACCAAAATTCTTAAATTTTATCTTTTTGAACAATATCATTTAGTAGAGCACCTTCAATTACCATTGACCTGAAAACAACTTCTTCCTTTGGTTCCTCGAATAGCAATTCGTCTGCTGTCTTTTTCTCATCAATCATAGACTCAGACTCTCCATGTATAAATCCTTGATTATCAATTTAAGTTTATTCTTATCCGATATAGATTCCATGCCATCTATCTCTTTGGAGATTATGGTTATGGTGTCTTCCGACACATCCACGTCTGAATCATCGAGTTTAGATCCAATGCTGGTATCTTCAACTATTTGTAGATGCTGAATACCAGCATTTACAATCAATTCTATGAATTTATCAAACAATGATTGATTCTTCTTGGATAGTACAACCACCTTTATGAAGCAGTTTGAATATTTGTCAAACTTGACCTTCTTCAATGTCTTCTCGAATGTAGGTGAACTATCGTCATATTTCAGTATGTAAAATAATGAATCTTTGTTCTCAACAAATTCAAGATCCCTTGTTGTACTATCAAGAATATGAAATCCTTTCTTGCTGCCAACATCTGCAAATGACAACTGATATTGTGTTCCAAGATAATAGATGTTTTTATGGGTTTGCTTCAGATGGAAGTGTCCAGACAAAACCTTGTCATAGTTTCCGAAGATGAAACGCTCAACACCACCTTCATGGCGGATTCCGCTCATGACTTCAAAGCCATTGATCTCGAAGTGTCCGCACAATATGGAACATGAGTTCGTTTGAATGAAATCCACCGACTCCTCAAAGTTCTCAGAATTTATCCAGGGAACCATACCGATGCACATTCCATCGAATACCATCTCCGTTGGTTCTTTGTAGATTTTAATCTTATCATAACCACGATTAAATAATTCATTGATTGAATTTATGTAATTCGTGTTCTTGTAATATACGTCATGATTTCCAAGTGTTATGTGCAGAGTAATTCCAAGTTCCTGGAAACGATCAATGAATTTTTCCTTGACGAGAGCAAGTGTATTGAAATTGATGTATTTTCTTCGATCAAATAAATCACCGAGATGAATTACATCAGTTATTTTATTCTGAATAAGATATGGAAAAAATACATTCTGAAAATATTCTAGAGAATAATTCAAAAAAATCGGTGAATCATTTCTTGAGCCGAAATGTGTATCCGATATTATCGCAATTTTCATGATTTCTTCTTTATCTTCTTGCTTCTTTTCTTCTTTACTTTTTCCTTCTTTTCCATCTTGTCTATGTCATTTTCAGAAAGAAAAAATGTATTCTGAAGAAACTCTGATACAGTTGAAGATCCCTGATTATTCTTAAGCCATTCAACGAATTTTCCATCGGCATCATTCATCTGAATGCATTTATACTTGATGTATGATTGCTTCTTCTCTCGTTCTATTCTTCGAAGAAATGCATAATATATTATTTGTGTAAAATACGAGAACGGATTCTGCGATTTTGCTGGATCAAAATTATGTGCATATGAAATGCAATTTTCAATACCATCCCCTATCATATCTTCCTTAAAGGGATAATTTATAAAGTTTGGTCTTTGAGCTAAATGCTCTGCAATCATTATGAAGCATTGTGCTATGTAGTCTGTGACTGGTGGCTTTGGCTTACCTTTTTTCTCGGCCTTGATCACATCAGTTTTCCACTCGACCATTGATTGTAGAAATTTTACATTATCGACATAATGTCTAAGTGATTTTAATTCTTTTTCGTTGATTTCATCTGACATTTTTCTCTCCTGCTACATTATACCAAATTTGCATAAAGTATCAAGTTTTTACTTGACAGCTTTTCATATATGGATATAATTCTCCGTGAGGAGAGAGAAGGGGATAAAGTATCTAATAGTAACTGTAAGTACTATAGAGAACACTTCACTCATAATCATGAGACTCTGGATCTGGATTCCAGTCCGAAAACTTGTTTCCAAAATCCTTTCTTTTCTTTTCATCACCAGTGAATTTATTTTCCTTCTTTACCTCTTCGATCATTGCAAGTAATTGATCTGGGTCGAGAATACCAGCCGTTACAAGATTCATAATGGCTTCTGGTGGAATAACCATAGACAAATAAATCATAGGCCGCTTCTTGAGTTCATCTGGAATGAATGATTCTAGATTCAACTCTTCCTGTTGTTTTGCTGGCTTCTTCTTCTTTTTCTTCTTGGAATTGTTCTTTGATGGCTGATAATCAGCGAATTCATCCATAGCATTTATGAAATTATCCATGATGTCATTGATTGTGCTGTCAGCACCAATGAAATTATCCATGACATCCTCTGCCTTGACTATTTCCTCTGATGGAGTTTCAGAAAGTCTCTTCAACTCCAGAGAATAAAGATTCATGGTTTTTTCATTTGGTGAAAATACAGTGGAAACCTGGACCTTGGGAATTTCGGCAATCTTCACATCCGAACGAATCATCCAATCCTTGAGTATGGTAACATCGTAGGGATATCCCTTGTTATCCATCATCGTGGATGTTCGAAATATCATTGGTTGATTTATCTTTATTATCGAATCATCTTGACTTTCGATCAAGCTTCCGATTATTTCATCACCACTGACTAGTTTAAATACTTTTATATTTGTACTCATTTTTCTCCTAGTCTGACGCTCAACGGAGTATAGTTGAACTTCTCCTTATTATATATGGCAAGTCTTTCATCCATATGTCTCAAAGTATGATTTCTATAGGATAGATGCCTCATATCATCACCGATATCATATACAGTTACCTTATCTTTGGTTTCAGACTTTCTAAGACCTCTTCCTATGGATTGTAGAACACGAACCACAGATTTTGATGGAGAAGCAAATATTATCGCATGAATATTCTTGATGTTGATTCCAGTGCTACAAGTTCCATATGATGCAACTAAAACACTGTTGTCATGTTTGTTCACTATATTCCTTATGAGTTCGCGCTGATCCACATCGGTTTTTCCATGAATCTGGAAGACATCTTTTTTATTTCTTTTCTTGATTTCATTGTAGAGTGGAATTCCATGGCGTTCAACAAAATTAAATAAAACCAAAACATTACCCTTCAGCTTAGAAGCTAGATCAGCTATGAAATCATTTCTTTCCTGATTCGAAATGAGCCAATCTATCTCTTCTGCATACTTTGGTTTTTTTGGAAATGTGTTATGCTTGAGCAATATTGTCTTTATCGATAACTTGGATAAAACATTATCATCAATCAATTCTCTTGTGGTTGTAACCGCATAACATCTCCCAAAAAGACCTTCAATTATCAATTTATGAGCCTGTGTATTGTCCAGTGTACCAGTAGTGCCAATTCTAAATGTAGTATTCTTCATCTTTCTAATTAAAGATATCAAAGATTTAGCCTTGAATAAATGGCACTCGTCTCCAAATACAGAATCAAATTCTTTGAAGAATGAATCAGATTCTCTGAATATACTTTGCCACGTTGAAATGACAACTCGTTTTCTGGTTGATTTTTCTTTTCCAGAAAACAGAATGTGAATATTCTGCATGAATTTTGGATCTTTATTGCAGTAGTCTGCAAAGTCATGATACATCTGATTTACCAGTCCAGTTGTCGGAACTATTATCAGATGTTTTTTCTCGGTATGCTCAAGTAAAAATTTCAATATCAGATATATTATCAAGGACTTTCCACTACCAGTTGGGGATATCAAAAGAATTCTTTTTCTACTCAAGGCATTTACAACTGCCTCTATCTGATAGTCGTATGGCGTGAGTTCCTGTTTGTTTGAATATATCTTTTGATTATCCAGCCAAGACATTACGGATTCTTCTGAGAATCCTTGTTCTATTTGAATAGTGTTGTATCGATAACTTCTATCGTCAAGAAACTTCTGAACATAATCTAACAGTCCAGTATATATTGTTCTTGCTGCTAGATTGAATAATCGTATCTTACCATCCCATTTCTTCTTACGAAATGCTGGGGTAAATTCATGATTTGGAACCTTGAATGTGAAGAACGATGAAAGTTCTCTTGCGATGTCATCTTCGCAATTTACCTTGATAAAACTTTCATCCACCTTCACTATGTCTATCATGAAATACCTTGAGTGAACTTATTCCACTCTATAGCTGATTTTATATTCCATGATCTATTCGACATTATCTTGATTACATTCTCAAGATAGTTTACTTTTTCCCTTTGAGCATTGACTTTTATCAATGTGTCGGAATATTGCTTGTCTGCATCTATGAATCTATCGACATCTTGTTTTATTATCGATAGCTCAAATGGCTCCCAGTTTTTCTTTTTCAGTTCTTCTTCACTCATTTTGCCAGTGTAGTAGAGCCACTTATCACGCTCAAGCATCTTGAGTATCGACTCCATTAGACCTAGATTATGTTTTTCATCTAGCAATATGCAGAGATATTTGTTATGCAGCTGTGGTGATTTGAGCGATTCTGCGCCAAGCTCAGTCGAATCTATATCAAGATCAGACTCAACCATTTGTTTAATTTCATTTATATTCATATCAATATTATACAATTAAAGAATTTCTTTTTCAACATTTATGTAAGAAAAAGAAACATTTGCCAAGATGTTTGATGTATCTGGAATCGTGGAATCAAAGTCAAATCCACTCAAGAAATTGGGAAATACATCATAATATTTGAATCTTATTATTGGAGTATATGAACTGTTCAGTACAATTATGGCAGCGTCAGAGGTCTTCTGATATTCCTTTAATTCGGAAAATGAAGAATACATCGTAATGCTTGTGATCCAATCATAAATCTCCAACCAGTTTTTCATATCCTCATCAACTGCAAATCCAACTTGAAGATCTTCTAAATTAACAGATGTTCCTGGTCGCTGAACCTGAACTGCAAGTGGGACAGATTGATTTGAGATACCAGTTGTAACTGATGGTATGTTAACACGCTGACAATAATACACCATCATTGGGCAGCGATTTAATATAAACACAAATTTATTATTTGTTAGAAAATTTGTATTTTCTGGTCGAATATTTTCAAGAGCTTGAAAATCGCCAGGTAAATATGGTCTTAGTGCATCAGTTACGTTATTGAAACCCATATGTGTATTTATAAAATAACAAGGGGGGCATTTAGCCCCCCTTGTCGATTAATCTGTCAACCTATCAAGCATTGTTGCCGTGGAGGCTTGATACACGTAAGAGGCGGTAGTAGGTGTTAAGACCATCACCGAGTCCAACGTTTGCTGTACGACCACCAGCGAATGGATTTGCAACCATTCCGTAGCGAGTCTTGAAGCCGATCTTTGGCTGGAAGGTGTTTTCACCAACTGCGCGCATCATCTGGAGAGGAACGTATGGGCAGTAGAACATACCAGCGTCATATGGTGATGCTCCCTTATAACCAACGCATACGAAGTCTACACCAGCTGGAACGAATGGATCGATGAAGACCTTGAAGCGACCGTTGAGAACGCCAGCGAAGACGTTACCAGTGTCATCAACATTCATCTGAACATTGAGGGCTGGGCTGAGGTTGAGGAAGCCACCCATTGCAAGGGCTGAAGCAACATCGGCAGAGCAGAGGATGAAGTTACCCTTACCTCTACGTGTTTCCTTGGCAATGACGTTTGCTTCGCGTTCGATCTGATACATAAGACCACGGAAGCGTTCTGCTGACCAACGACCATCGGAATCTGCAACTAGATCGTAGTTACCAGCGGTTGCAAGATCTGCTTGCTGACCGCCAGCCTTGGCTGACGCATAAACTGCGCGGATGATTTCTCTGTTGATTTCATTGAGAATTTCAACTGAGAGAATGTTGGCGAGTTCTGCTTCTGCTTCTAGACCGTGAACTGCCTTGAGATCCTGTGCAAGTTCTGTGGTGTATTCAGCCTTGAGAGCGCGTGAACGAGCTTCGACGGCGACTCTTTCGATGCTGAATGCCATTTCACGGAAACCAGTGGCAACACCAGCAGCCGATACAGCCTGTGATGATGAGGCTGAGAGATTTTCAGCCTGTCCTGTGAGGAATCCACGGAAGAAGTTGAACTGACCAGCTCTTGTTGGGCTGGTTGTCCATGTAGTTGCGCCAGCGATTGGATTGCTGTATGTGTAACCACCAGAGAAGCCAGTGGCATCGGCACCTGTAGCACCAGAAACACCTGAGAACGAAGCAATTGGTTCATCGAACATTGCTTCTGGACCAGCCTGACCATCATAACGGGCACGCATTGCGAAGATGAGGCCAGTTGGAGCGGTCATTGGCTGAACACCAGCAACATCGTATGCAACGACATTTGGCATTGCTCTACGAACGAGGCTGATGAGGATTGGGTCATAACCCTGAAGGGCTGAATTGGTTGTTGAGGCTGCTGCTGAAACTGCGAATCCACCACCCATTGAGTTGGTTGGAGCTTCGGTTAGAAGGCTGGATTGCTCGCGGAGAGCCTTGACTTGATTCTCAAGAAGAACTGCTGTGGTTCTTCTACGGTGAATGTCGTCTATTTTTGGAAGATCTGCGTGGTCAAGAATTGCTGACCATCTTTCTGAAAGGGCATCGTAAGGTGTTGTGTTGTTAAAATCCATTTGTCTATTTCTCCTAATTTTTATTTATATTTTTTTATCTTTAAAGAACTTTCTTATTATTTGTGAGTTTGAGTTGTTCCGAAATCATACGAACATATGCGTCCATTTCTGGTGCATTGATGGTTTGACTTGTGGCACTTTCAGTAAGTGTATCGGAATATTCTCCCTGTGGTTGAGCGACAGTTCCATTGAAATATGATTCTCTGAGAACTGCAATCTTCTCGGCATATTGCTCAACACTATCGAATTCGATTCCTTCGGCTAGTGAAGCAAATTTCTCGACTTCTGTGTCTGCAAGACCCTTTGCGGCCTCAACGAATACTTCAGCGCACTTGTGTGCAATGAGTTGATTCTTGAGTTCAAGATTTTCATTGATTTGCTCGTTGAGCTTTCCTTCGAGTTCGCTGTTCGCTTCGAAGAGTTCATCGACAACATTGTACTTCTCTTCTGGGACATCAATGAAGCTGTTCTCGAAGAGATCCTTCAGTCCGTAGATGAAGTTTTCAACGATTTCGGTCTTCATGCCAGATTCAACCGCTATCTTGTTTTCGGTCATCCATTCTTCGCAAACATAAGTGAGATACTTATCAACACCCTCTGTGATTGTATTTACAGATTGGGCGACTTGCTCTTCGATTATTTTTCTGGATGCTTCAAGCATTGCAGATTCCATGATCGAAACCTTCTCATTTACTGCTGCTTCAAAAATGGCAATGCACTTTTGCTTGAAGGTATCTGAGAGTTCTTCACCCTCGAATAAAGCTTCGGCAAAGTCTGAGACATCAAGCTGAACATCTTCAGCCATTTGTGTCTGGGCTGCTCCAGCCCCTTGCATTGCATTTGATGAACCATTACCGATACCGCCACCTGGCTTCAATGAAGCCATGTTTCGCTGGGCAGTTCCATCAGGAATTGTCTCATTTCCAGCATCCTGTGGCTCTACGCCATTCGAGGCCATTGTTCCTACACCGTTTGTAGCAAAAACAGCCTTTTTCTTCTTTTTCATATCTTGTTCCATATAAATCTCCGTGTTGCTATTATATTTAGAAAAAATTATATTTCACGCTCACAATGAACGCATAAAATCGTTGAATATTTTTACAGCTGTTTCTTCAAGTTTTCTAGAAGAAGCCTTGGATAACATCTTTGCTTGGCTATCAACTTGAACTTCAGTTAGAATCCCATTGTTCCAGACCCACTCTTTTCCTTCTCTTAAACCAACGACATATGCGTCTTTGGCTGAAGGATCAGAGACAATATCAATTGCTATTAGTCTGTAGTCTGGTTGAACTTCGTTGTATCCAACTTGGCTCTTTAGAGAACCAGCACCTCTAGTTGAAACTCCCATTTTGACACCCTCTTTGATGAGGGCTTCTGCGATATTACCCATGGGTGTCGAGGAAAGAATCTTGGCTTTTCCAACGAAATCATCTCCACGCTGAACTAGAGAAACTACCTTGTGGGATACTCTAGACAAATCTATTTCACCAGTTGCTGGGTGATTCAGTTCACCCAAAGCTCTGTTTTCCTTGATGTAATTTTTATTATAGTTGTAGACTTCTCTTTCAAGAATCTGGGTTGGATATTTTCTGTTGTTTTTATTTACAGAATTTCCCTGAATGTAGATTCCCTCAATGAAAAGAGATTTTACACCATTTTCGGTGGATTCCGAAATTAAAAAATCATCCTCTACGCTTTCTTTTATTAGAAGCATTTACTTTTCCTTTTTTATTCTTCGTCTTCGTATTCGTCTTCAGAATCTTCTTCGAGGTCTTCTTCTTCGTCTTGGTAATCTTCTTCTTCATCTGGACCCTTTTCCATACTTTCAAGTAGAATATCGGCCAATTCTTCGATTTCGCTCTCTGTCAATTCTTCGCCAGTTTCCTCTTCGATTTCATTGACTATTGATTCAAGTTCCTCTGCAAGAAGTTCATATTCTTCAGTCAGAAGATCATCATCTGATTCTTCGGCTGATTCCATTTTCATGCCTTTTTCGGCTTTAGCTTTCTTGATTGCTTTGTTTCTGGAACCTTTCCATTCCTCGGTAGAAGATTCAACTTCTCCATCACCATCATAATCCTTTGATTCTGTGAATATGGTTGGGGCAAAATCCTTCAACTTCTCCTCAAGCATCAAACCAAGACGATTGTAGAGTTCATTTTCGATAAGTTTCTTTCCGCCAACTACATCTTCATTAATGAGTTTAATTACTGCTTCATTTAGATATTGCATGTTTTTCTCCGTATTTTTATTTATTTATTTTGATAACTTGAGATCACTTGAAGGAAGTCCATGAAATTCTGTTCATTTTTAAGAATTTCTTTTATAACCGTTTTATCCTTGTTTATAGCCTGCTTTAGTAGCTGGATAAACCAGGAATGAAGAATTACTTTTTTATTTTCTTTGAATTTAATTATCACTTTAGAATTATTTTTTTGAAACAATTCCTTTTTTAATTCTTCTTTATCCCTAAAATAAACTGTCATTGCTGTTGTTCAGGTGGCATACTTGCCTGCATCTGAGCCTGTTTTACTCTTTCCTCTTCTATTTCTGCTTCTATTGTTGCTATTTCCTGATCTGTCATTTTCAAGATATTCTTTCGAATATATCGGGTGGAATAGAATGTTCCAGTGAAATTGGCAAGAATATTTAACATCTCGACCTTTTCTCTGAGAATTTCATTTTCCTTGAGTTCACTGAAATATGAATCCTTATTGAAGTCGAATATGACATCTTGTGAGATTTTATTCCAATCATTCAGAGTTAGAATACCCTTGAGAATGCATTGCTTCTTTAGAATATCAAGAAGAAGCATGGAGAACTTCATTCGAAGTCTTTCTATAAACTTATAGAATTTAACTTCATCTCTTGTGATTTCAGATGTTCTACCCATGTTGAAGCCAGTTGTGGTTTCAAGACGAGAGATTGGAACATTCAAAGCCCTATAGAGTTTTCTTTGCAGATACTCAACATCTTCCATCTGGCCAAGGTTTTGGCCACCATCTAGAGTGACTATTTCAGTTCCCTTGCTACCTTCTTTTCTTGGAATCCAGAAGTCTTCCAACATAGAAAGATGAGTTCTATCATCTTTGATTTCACCAGTTTTCTGATCATATATCAAACGATTACGATAGCGATTCATGAGTTCCCTCATGTATTGCTCTGCCTTCTGCTTTGGTAGAGATCCTACATCAACATAGAATACTCTACGCTCTGGTGCTCTTGACATTCGATATATGACAACTGCATCTTCGATCTGACGAAGCATGTTCAGTGGGCGTATAGCCTTGTGCAGATATCCAATTACTCGTTTGCTACTATGATCAATAAGACCAGATGGGGCATATGCGATTGAATCAACTGCTATCTTAAGACCAACATTTGACGTTGGCATAATTGAATCTGGATCCATATCTGTGTAGATGTAATATTCCTCTACACTTTTAATGGCTGGAGTCTGAACATTGTTTATGATTTTTTGCTCTCGCTCAACCTTTCTGACCTTACGAATTTTCAGTGGATCGATTGGTCTGAGTTCCTGGATTCCTCGCTCTGGTTTATTCACATCAATCACACAATGATAGTAGACCTTACCATCAATGTACCATCTACGGAATACCTCAAACCCCTTATTTGAAAAATCAAGAAGCTTGAGAACATTCTTATATTCATTTAAAATCTTGAACTTAATATTTTCAGAAACATCAGTAATAGAATCGAGATTTAAATCTATGCACCTTTTTCTGTCATCGAAAACGATAGACTCGTTTATTATATCCTCTATCGCCATATCCACTTCTGGATACAACGACATCGATCTATATTGCTGAACGAGTTGATTTTCGTTTCGATATTGACTACCAAAATCATATACAGTGGAAAGAAAACCACCCGCATCGATTACGACACTGCCATCGTAATCGTCGGGTGGTACAAACGATTGGTTTGTTTTCTGATCCTCTGCAACTGGTTGTAGCGGATCGTCCTGTTTCTTACCGAACGCGAACCCAAATAAATTGTCTAAAAAATTTGCCATACATTATATATATTCGCCTTTTTACACTTACTTACCAGCGGCTGCGGTTTGTGGTTCCCAGAAGTCGTAAGCCATTGTTACGGTAAATTCTGCGAACTGATTTTCCGAGTCGTATGAGAGGTCGAGTGGGGACATTTCAACTGGGAAGCAGTTGATCATCTTGATGTGCTTGGAGTAGCTTGCTGGCTCCTGTGAAGCACCTGTTCCCTGACCAGATGAATCGTCGTAGTAGATATCCCAGTTGGTAACGTAGTTGTAGTTTACAACGTGCGTATCTCTGGTATCCATTGCGTCGATCCAACGCTCGAAGCCTGCCTTGAGGTTGTGCGATGTCTTGGCACCAGAAGCTTCGTATACAACGATGCTCCAGTCGCCATAGACACGTTCACCTGAGAACTTCACGGTTCTACCTTGCCACATGACTGGAATTACACCAATCGCGGAGGCTGGGGTCTGTGAAGCCTTGCAGTAAATTGTCTGAACTAGATTCAAGTCGAGGTCATCGGCAATTCCCTGTGGGTAAGAGAAATTGACCATGAATCTATTGGTTCTTACGCCGAAGAAGTTTGCTCTGAACTGTGATAAGCTATTTGGCATGTGTACTGTACTCCTTTATTCTATCAGAGTGTTGATGTTAGACTCTTATTTGTGATTGTGATCTTGACGAAGTTGATGGATGGGATTGCCTTGATGAGAACATCGGCAACGAACTGACGGGCCTGGATGACTGAAGGTGGATTATTTGTTTCATCGCAGATAATCTTGTATTCAGAAATACCACTCTGAGACTTAACATTGCGGAGAACAGCATCGGCTGAAGTGAGGAATCTGTTACGGGAGATGGAGTCGTTCTGTTCGAATAGAATTGTTCTACCGAGCTGACCAAGAACCTTTCTCAGATAAATTACAAGACGAGAGACGTTAATAGCGTCAAGTGTGCTTGCGTTATCGACATTGAATGTTCTATCACCGAAAAGGTATGTTCCTTCACCAGCAAATGTTACTACTGGATTAATGTCGATTTCGTAGAGAGAATCCTGTTGTGTGTCTGTAAGGGCTGTTACAAGGCTCACTGCATTAAGAACTTGTCCTCTCTTGACACCAGCTGGAGAGATCCATGGAAATGCTGTACGGTCTGTTCTTGCCATGCAACCAGCAGCATCTGGAGAAAGATATGTCGTGACGAGAGATGTACTATCTCCACCTGAATTAAGTTGCTTCTTCTGTCCAAAGATTGCTGCGGTAAATTGAGACACTGATGCACTGTATCCAGTCAAACCTTGAGCAGTATTATTATCAAGTTGCGTCAACCCAGTTGTTGATGTAAAGCATGATGGATCACATGCAAGGACAGCAAATACTGGTTCGTTCTTATTTGCTTTATTTGTCGCAAATGTCTTTACTTTGACATTGTTTGCTGTTCCACCAGAGAACACAACGTCTGGAGTGATTGACTCGAAGCCATTGCTAATTGTTGTGTTATTGAAACCAACATAGCATGGAGCACCATATTGAAGGAAGTTATTGACGGCATACCATTCGTCTGTCCAGAAAGTCACGCCATTGGTTGCAAGATTTGCAGCAATGAAGGTAAGACCGCTGGCTCCGTTAAGGGCATAATTTGTCTGAGTAAATGTCTGAAGTCTACCGTACCAGTCATTTATGGTTGGGACGTAGTAGTAACCAGCAGCTTTTTCTGCTGTTGTACCAAAAATTTGAAGATTTAGTGTTAAGCCAGAACTTCCGTCAGAAATGAACATTCCGATTGTTGGTGATGCTGGCTCTCCTACTGGAATTACGATTGAGTCATCTACGACTGTTAGTGATACATTGGGTCTTGGCATGTTTTCTCCTTAGAAATATTTAATTCTACTAATATATAGAAAAAACACTTTTTTAACCCACAATCAGAATAACCAGTATTGGCTATTGTCTTTGGCATTTTTTATGTACCATCTATCATCGCCATCCCACTCACTTTCTTGATTAAGACCATCATCTATTATCATTGGAATGATGTCAGATTCGATCTTTTCTATGTCCTTCTCATACATCTCAACACGAACATCCTTGTTCGTCAACGCTTCGAAGAAGTCCTGTCGTGTCGCCCATGAAAATAGAACTAAACACATGACAAGATCATCAGTATGGCCCTCATCTGCGGCGAATGATTGCCCATCTGCGATGAACGTGGTCAGTTCGTCAATAGTATCTGGATCTTCTACTAATAGTTTATCTTGCTCAATCAGATTTTTTAGGACCGCACATCCTAGTTTTTTAACTGGTATCGTTGTCCGCACACCTAATTGTACGCGCTTTACACCAAATCCAGAATCGGTGATGGTCTGGCCCTTTGTTCCCTTGAACGCTGCCTTTACTAAATTTTCATATTCCAGATCATAGTGAAGAATATCGGCAACCTGACTTCCGATGTCATTTACCTCTACCAGCACATGGGCATTATTATATTTCTTACCAACGGCTCGTATATAAGAAGGTAGCAGGAGGGGAGATACCGTATTACTCTTGAATCTTGCCACCGTTCTATATGGCATCTCGGATATGTCAAAAACGCAGAATGCGCTGTTATCTCCACCCTGACCTCTTGCAACATCTACTGTAATGAAATATATTCTATCTTCTGTACCCTTACTGTCTTCTCCCTTGATTGGATCATTGTAAATCAGAAGACCTTCTGCATTTCTCTGCTTTGGCTTTCCGTAGTTTAATTGATTTAATTTCTGTGCATCAATTAATGTATTGGCAGAACCAATGAATGAACAGTTAAATTCAGCATCGAATTGTCTTTCCGATGTGTTCTTGATCTGTTGTTCTTTCCACGCATCATCTCTCAGCGGTCCACCTGGATATTGTGGAACTTGTCTCCAATTTACCTCAAATGGAACATATTCGCTCTGTTTGGACATCGCGGCTTTCCACAATTGATAATACATGTTCAAACCCTTTGGGGTTGAAATAATTATCATCTGGGTACTCTGACCAGCAGTTATAGTCGGATACACCGAAGAAAAGAATTCTTCCGCTACTGTGGTTGGGACGAATGCAAATTCGTCAAGGAAGATGCAATTGTGTACCAATATTCCATTTGCAAAAAATGAATGCACAGTATCCACTTCAAGTAGATCATATACATCGACATTTGATGTTTTGTATTTTTCACGAATATGTAAATTATTTGTTTTTCCTATTATTACATGATCGTGATTTAATTTTTCAGCTGAAATAAATCCATCTGTAGTTGCTATCTTATGATCTGGAGTACATATTAATTCTTCCCCATCATTGAAAATTAATTTAATTGTTTGTTGATTGTGTGTTCGTGAGATTCCATGGAAAGATTTAAATCCTTCTCCTGTGAGAACTTCCCACCTACTAATTTTTTCCCCTTGTTCCAGGGGCCACCATTTTTCTCTATTCTCAGTAAAGCTGCTAATCTCATTTTTTCTTTTGCTTCTGGTGATCTTTTCATCCCACGATGTTTGGAAGCTGTTTTTTTGATTTTCTCTGGATTCTTGTTTATCTTGTCTGAATGTTCTTTTGTTTTCTTCATTCCAGTCAATTTTTTTGATATCTTTTCCCCAAATCCATCTGGTTTTTTTATTCCAATCAACCGTCCAGTATTCGCCTTGCTTATTTTCTTGCGAGATTCCGAACTCATTGTTTTCCCTGTATTGGATTTTGATATTTTTTTCTTCGTTTCTTCCGAGTGTTTTGTTCCAAGTCGCATTATCCGCCTCGCCTCTGAATAATTTTTCTTCGCTTCCATCATGGCAGATTCTGTTAGTTTCACATAAAATGCCTGTCTTCCCGTAACCATTCGATAATATGCATGGCACATTTTTGCCTTTTCTATTCCACTTAGAAAGTGCGGAAGAAGGCGATGAGCTAATAAATGCTCCCTCAACGTCAAATAAACTAAATTTTCTCTGTTGTTGTTCCCCCCAAGAGATTTTGGAATTATATGGTGTTTTTCGCAATCCTCTGGTACGATTTGACGTGCCTTTGCTTTTTCCATCAGGGAAAAATACCATTTCTTGTACTTGTTCTCTATCACTTCCATGAAGGTATTTATCATTATCTATATTTCTAGATGAATTAGAATAAAATTCCCCTATTGAAATATCATAAATCTCATCATTTAAATTATCTTTAATTGTTATCACTGAATCACCAGAAATACAATTGTACGAACCACCACGGATGGCAGATGAAGATGTTGCAGCTGCCGTAATCTTCGAGCCGTTTTCAAGATGAATGGATCCTTTGTTCCACTCCAGGATGCCCTGCTGAAGCCACCAAGGTAGATGTTCATAGGATTCCCTGATTCTCGACAGAATGTCTCTAGCGGTCGTTAGCTTGTTTGCAAGGATAGCCACACTCATGTTCTGGTTGAACAGTATCTTGTGAAGAAGATAACAACAACCAACTGTGGTTGTCTTACCAGACTGTCTTGCCAATTTACCTATAACGAATCTGTTGTTGCAGAGAGTTCGTACAAGAGCTTCCTGATAATCATACAAATCAAACGGAGTTACACCCTTGTCTAGGGTAACTACCTTGATGTATTTCTTTGCAAAATATATCGGATCTTTGGCACACTTGATATATTCTTCAACCTGTTCCTGGGTAAATTCTATCTTTACGCCAGCTGGCTTCAGATTCTTATTACCAAGATATCCTGGACCCCTGCTCACTTTAATCCCCATCGTGCTTGTCCTGTGCTCTTTCTCTGTTTATGAGATTTTGTAAATCCGTTGTAGAACCCACATAAATTGAGTTGTTGGTTATATTCGTGACCTTTTCCTTTTGAATATTTGCATTCTTCTCATGCATCGTGATCAGATCCTTGTTCATCTCGGATATGGTCTTCAAAAGTAGTGCTGTGACTTCATATGCTCTGGGGGAATCACTGGCTTCGGCAACCTTCATAATTCCATCAAGTGCATTCATGCCGTTGTTAATCAACTCCTTCATGTTAGTTCGCGCTGACGCGAAATCGACATCAAGTTTTTCTGCCTTGATTTTCTTGGCTTCTTTCTTGAGGACACTCACATCCTCTTTTGCTGTACTTGGTTCAAATGCTATGTCAAGTGCTTTAGATATATTATCAATAGGATCATCAGGGGTTTTCATATGCTGTAATTCCAGACAGGGTTTGTATATTGCCAGTCCACCCACCAGAATATACTCTGGTTTCAGCGGCCATAGTTGCACCCTCGAATAAGTTCATTTCAAAATCATCTATCAGGTATATGTCATTCTTTATTGGACCATAGACATATGTTTTCATGCTAAAATCAAATACTGTATTTACAGACCTTCTGGTTTCATAATCGCCTTCATAATCTTCGATTGTAGTCATGCTGTTCAATACAATCGGAACATCAACCTTTTTGTTCAGTTCGTTCATGTTCAAAGTAACAGTGAACTCTGGTGCAAAGTAAGGAAGAATCTGTTCTATTATCTGAAGATTATCATCAAGATTGCGGGTAAATAGATATAGACCAAAATTTATATTATATGGAACTTCAATATAGCTTCCTATGCTACCATTGACATATCCATATTTCTGATTCATTCTATTCAATTTTCTTTCAGAGTCGTACAGATAGCTTGTTATTTCAAAACCCATTCTGGGTAAAGACATTCTAACGTGAGTTGTGTCCGTTATTGAGTTCTCTGATTTAAGCTTGTATATGAATTTTTCCTTTGGGCCATAATTCAAAGGAACTCTGCTTGTTTCAACAACAGCACCATTTTCATCTTTTCTATTGAAATACAATTGGTTGAACAGAGAACCAAAAGCAACAACTGATTTTCTTATCGCTTCATTGTAGAATGGTTCGAATTTTGTGAACATCAGTATTTGCCTTCCGAGAATGGATCGATTTCACTGAAATCAAATAAGTCATCGTTGTTTTGCAATATATCAAGCTGTGCATTGTCTCCAGAGGATTCCAGTATCTTTGGATCCTTTGTCACATTGATAGTCGTATCTTCAATTGTGGAGACATAATAATTCACAAGGCCATCTTTTCTTATTATTGTCTGCGTCGATGCGCCACTCAGCAACGTTCCAACTTCATCGGAGACATATAGGTAATTCGATGCGCCCTTGATGTAATCGGCCACGATTGCAGTGTATGTCTGGTTTGCAAATACACCAGAAGTAATTCCAGCGACCTGAAATACAGTATCTCCACGCTTGAATCCAGTGATTCCACTATTGGCAGTACCCAAGGTTATCTTCGTCAGGAACATCTTT
>Ga0181355_1000206_pt1 | contig 24233 bp, 41 predicted proteins | sample Fa13VDMM15DN_FD_130099 | JGI IMG/M metagenome (GOLD analysis project Ga0181355, IMG submission 130099) | Freshwater viral communities from Lake Michigan, USA - Fa13.VD.MM15.D.N | ecosystem: Environmental > Aquatic > Freshwater > Lake | place: USA: Michigan | collected 2013-09-23 | reverse complement strand
GAGTGCTTCGACACTGCGCAAGGTTATGTGAGTGCCGTTGCCGGACCTGAAAACCCAGCTACAGCGGGAGCGAGTTGGTTCCTGCGCGAGGCACAAATCACGTTACCCACTGGCGTGAGCTACGTAAGGCCGTACTTTAACCGGTACGGTGGCAGCGGCGGAAATTATTTTATCGCAGAACCGGCGATCACGCGGCACCAGCTTGGCGCGGACGTAACGCTCATCAACACCGCTGCCGGTATTAGCGGACAAGCCGCGACCGCCACGAACTCGGACTACACCGCCGTCACCGGCACCAAGCCGCCATCGGACGCTGACAAAACGAGCGCCAACACATCGGCCAACACCAGCAACGTCGGCACAGTGCCATCTACTGCGGTGCAATCGACCATCAACACAGGCGGCGGGGTGGCGACCAATCAGGTGGCGACTGCGGCCATTGTCGCCAATGCGGTCAATGATGGCGCTAATGCGTCTCTTGCCACTGTTCAAACGACAGCAACCGCTGGGACGGTTGACGGGCTTTCAGTCGCGTACACCTCAACTGGCGGGCCGATCCGTGTCGATATCTGCTTGGATGCGTGGAAGTCCGCAGGCTCCACTCACACCGCTCAGGTTCAATTGATCCAAGATGTAGGGGGCACCCTTACACAAATTGGCCGCAACCTCGATGTTTTTGGATTTTCGGGAGACTTCACCCCGATAACCTATTGGGGGCTGGCCTCGCCGGGTGCTGGTTCAGTCACCTATAAAATCCGGTTCACCCGCGACAGCGGCACCGGGACGCTGGCTTGGGCCAGACAAGCAATCTCAATTCAGGAGTTCAAACGATGACCCCGTTCGTGGTGTTCAACACATCGACCGGCGAGGCGTTGCACCACGGGCATTGCCAGCCCGACATGGTCGAGGCGCAGGCGGGCGCGGGCGAAACCGCGCTGGCCACCGATGCGCTCACGATCGAAGGCAACCGGCCTGCCGTCTGGGAACAGGTCAAGGCGCTGCGCACTGAGAAGGTGAACGGCGGCGCGGCAACCACATTCGGGATCGCGCAGACCGACGAACTCGCTCGTTCGAACATTTCGGGCGCGACTTTGGCGGCGGTGATCGCCAAATCGGCCAGCGCGCCGTTTGAGATCACTTGGACATTCGCCGACAACAGCACTGCGGACCTCGACGCGGATGAGATGATCGGCCTTGGCCTGACCGTCATGCAGCATGTCGACGCCTGCTACGCCAACGCGCGCACCCTGCGCGCCGACATCGATGCCGCTGCCGACATGGCGGCGCTGCTTTCCATCGACCTTCAGCAAGGGTGGCCATCATGACTATTACCGACATACCTGACGCGCTGGCGCAGATCGGCGCCTTCCTGATCGGCGCGTCATTGCCCGAAGCTGCCAGCGCGGCGCTGGCGACTGCGGCGGCAGCGGTTTCGCCGGTCGACCGCATCGTCGGGTTCGGGCGCGCCGTGCACGAACATCGCGCCGATCTGGACGCCGATGCCCACGCGATCGGCGCGGCCGCTCTGGCCTTCGCCGCACAGAATGGCTGGCATGGGCTGGATAGCGAAGCGCCCGCCATGATCGCTGAACTGCAGACCGGGGGCTGATCGCCATGACGCCGCAGCAGCCAAACCACACCGATCTCTATCAGGGCCTTGGGCGGCTTGAGGGGGCAACGACTGCGATGGGGGCACGGTTGGACAAGATCGAGGACGTGCTTGAGCGCATCGACAAGCGGCTCGCCAACCTTGAGGCCAAAGAGGACCAGCGCAAGGGCGCGGTGGCCACGCTGGTCGCGATCGGCGGTGTGATTGGCGGGCTGATCGTCAAGTTCGGCACCATGCTGTTCGGCGGTGGCCACTCATGATCGACATTGCCAAGCTACAGATGGCGCTGCTGAATAAGGGCCATTCGATCGGCATTGCCGATGGCGTGGCTGGCCGGCGCACCTATGCCGCGCTGATGGCCGAAGTCTCGGATCGGCGCATGGACAAGCTGCTCGACTTGGGCGCGGCCTGCGCGTTGCATGTGGCGCGCTTTGGCCTGATCGACACCGTGCCGCGCCTTGCTAACTTTTTCGGCCAGGCGGCGCACGAATCCGGCGGCTTTAGGTACATGCGCGAGCTTTGGGGGCCGACCCCGGTGCAGCTGCGCTATGAAGGCCGCGCGGATCTGGGCAACACGCGGCGCGGCGACGGGATGCGCTTTATGGGTCGCGGAATCTTCCAGCTGACGGGCCGGGCAAACTATGCCGATATGTCCGTGCGCACCGGCCTGCCACTGGTCGAGCAGCCCGAGCTTGCCGAGCAGCCAGACACAGCGGTGCTGACCGCTTGCCTGTTTTGGCAGACGCGGCGGCTGAACCAATTCGCCGATAACGGCCAAGAGGACACGATCACCCGCCGCATAAATGGGGGCACTAACGGCATCGCCGATCGGCGCGAGAAGGTGGCCAAGCTGAAAGCGCTGCTCGCATGAGCCGCCTGCGCGCCATCGCGGTCGATGTCGCAATCGCCCTGGCGCTTGGCGAAATGATAATTCTGGCCATCAAATGGGGGCTTTCATGAAACCGAGCTATCAGCGCCTGTTCGAACTGGGCGCGCTTTGGTCGATCGCGATCGGCTGTCTGATCGTCGCCGGCTGCATGATTTATCTCGGCCGCACTGGCGAGGCGTTTGGCGCGCTGCTGGGCATCATCCCGCTTTGCATTAATCGCATCGGCAACATCGGGCAGGCGCAGGCCATGCAATCGATGGCCGACCACCTTGCCCGCTCCACACCCACGAACCAGGACGCCTAACTCATGGCCGATAACACCACGCTGAACCCCGGCACCGGCGGCGACATTATCCGCGCCGAGGAAAAGGGCGGCTCCAAGACACAAGTCATGCTGCTCGACATCGGCGGCATTGGCGCGGAATCGCTGGTGGATGGCAGCAACCCGCTTCCGGTTTCCGGCACGGTCACGGCCAATGCTGGCACGGGCACTTTCAACGTCGCGGCAGCGTCTCTACCGTTGCCTTCTGGTGCGGCGACTGCTGCTGGTTTGACAACGATCAACACGACGCTCGGCACACCGTTTCAAGCAGGTGGAAACATCGGCAACACCGCCTTCGGGATCAGCGGCACGTTGCCCGCGTTTGCGGCCACGCCGACCTTTAATCTCGGCACCATTGGCGGCGCGGCAAGCGCCGCCAATCAGGCGACGACCAACACCAAACTAGACACTGTGATCGCGGCGCTTGGTTCGCCGCTTCAGGCAGGCGGCACTGTCAGTATTTCAGGCACGGTGCCTGTTTCCGGCACCGTTGTTGTGTTTGGATCGGTCGCAGTTACGGGCACCTTCTGGCAAGCCACACAGCCGGTTTCGGCGGCGTCTTTGCCGCTGCCTACTGGTGCGGCCAGCGAAGCCACGCTGGCAGCGGTCAACGCCAAACTGCCTGCGCTGACTTCGGTCAATCCTAACCCGACAGACCCGGCCCTTACCGTTGCGCAGCGCCCGGTGGATATCTGGGCCGCGACGTTCGCCGCTGTTGGCACGTTCGATGGCACACTGAACCCCAAGTTTACGTTGCGCCGCCTTGGTACGGGCGTGACGGCAACGCAGGCGGCGGGCAGTCTCGCCATTGTCGCGGGCACGACGATAAATTCCGAGTTTCTTGCGCGGTCGGTGGATGCGTTCAAAGGCTCGTTCATTCATCGGCTTCGGGTCACGATTTCGCAGCGCATCGTCAACAACAACTTTGCAGTGGTTCTGGCCGACCGCATTGGCGAGGGCCTAGCGTATAACTGCACATCGGCCACGGTCGTTGATGTGACGCTAACTGCGCACGGGTACACCGCAACAAACGTAGGGCAGGCTATTAACCTTGGCGGGCTGACCGTCACCAGCGGAACCGGCGTGCCGGGGCGCTATGTGATCGCGTCGATCCCAGACGCAAACACGATCCGTTTCACGGTGGCAGGCTGGGCAACAGGCACCGGCACGCTCGATCTCTTTGGGTGGAACTATTACCGCTCGCTTTACACCGGAACCACGGCGGTCGTCGCGGTCGATGCGCAGCGCCAAGGATGGGCATCGGGTGACACCTCAGCAGCGGTCAACACAACCGCATCGCCGGGGCACATCTTGCAACTCGCAGTCGACGGTCGCTGCGCTTATTGGTCAGATACAGTGGCTGCGTCAACCAGCGCACCGAACGTAACTACGCGCGCAAGTCGGTACGAGAACCTGCCCGAAGAAACCGTCCCTCTGTATCTTTATATGTGGTTTTTTAACGGCACCGTCGCACCTGCGAGCAGCACGACCTACACCGTGGGATTTGTATCCATGGAAGATACGGTCAACAACCCGGTGTATCTGGCTGGCGTGCGGCCAAATGGGCAAGCCGCTCCGCTGCCGGTATCGATTCCCGGCACGCAGGCCGTTTCATTGGCCGCGTTGCCAGCGCTGGTTGCGGGCGCTGCGAACATCGGAAATACCAATCTGGCCTTTGCCACATCGGTTGCAGATATTGCGTCGGCGGCGATTACGACAACGGCCACTTTGGCGGCAGTCACGCCGGGCTTTGGCATTGCGTATCAGGTAAATATTCCGGTGACGGCAGTAACCGGCACGAACCCAACCATGGATGTTCGCATTGAAGAAAGCGATGACGGCGGCACCAACTGGTTCACCATCTACGATTTCCCGCGCATCACGGCGGTCGGCATTTATCGCAGCCCGCTCATCCCGGTGAACGGCAACCGCGTTCGCTACGTGCAGACCATCGCAGGCACTACGCCATCCTTCACGCGCGCGATTAACCGCCTGCAGTCAAACTATCCGGCGCTCGCGGTGCGCCAGCTAATTGATCGGGCAATTGTCCCTAACACGCTGAACAGCACGACGCCGGTATTGCTCACCCGCGACTGCGGCAACTCGACGCAGCTTGTGGTCAATATGGGTGCAATCACCACAACCGCGCCGCAATTCCAGCTTGAAGGCTCCGACGACTTCGGCGCGACATGGTACGCCATCGGCGCACCTTTGACCGGCGTGGCGTCCAGCACGGTGCAGCAGACGGTCAACAGCATCAACGCCGCCGCAATCCGCGTGCGTGTATCCACGGCGGGTTCTGGGGCAACCTTGGGCTATGTCATGATCAAGGCGCACGACTGATGACGCAGAACGGCGAGGTGTTTTTCCGCGAGGCTGACGGCTCGCTGTGGATCGCTCAGTCCTTCATTACCGATGGCGGCGAAACCGTGACGCAATCCCACCAGGTTGCAGAAGAGGGCGAGCCGACACCATGAGCCTGCTCACACTGTTTCGGCTTAATCTGGTCGGTGCGCCCGCGCCAATCGTGCTGCCGTTCCGAGAATACGTGGCTACCGCCCGCACGCGCGAATTCACTGCCCTATCGCGCGATCGAGACTTCACCGCGCCTGTCCGCACGCGCGAATTTACTGCCGGGAGCTAACTGATGATCACTCTAGAGCCAATGGTGCCCGGCGCCGACATTCTGTTCGGCATCGATCTGGCGGGCATGATCCCGGCCACCAGGACGCTATCCAGCGCAGCGATCACCGAACGGCAAGGTGCGGATCTCGCGGCGATCACTGCCACCGTGACCGGCACGCGCGCCCTAGTGCGGATCGTGGCATCGGCGCCCGGCGCGATCGTGTTCGATCTGATCGGCACCTTCAGCGACGGCACGAAAGACGGCCCGCAGATCAATCTCAGAATTTTGTGACCTAACCCAAAGGAGAACCAAGCATGGCCGATCCCCTTAGCTCGCTCGCAGACAGCACGATGGCTCCTTCGCGGAATATGTTTCTGATCACGCCCCACGCGACTAACGAGGTTGACCCGGTGCCCAAGGCGATACGCGCAGACGGTGCCGGCACGATCGCGCTGCGGGCGGTTGGCAGCGCGGCAGACATAACGATCAACGTGGCGGCCGGCGAGATCATCCCGGTGCGCGCGCTGTTCATCCGCGCCACCGGCACTTCCGTTTCTGTCATTCACGGCCTCGCCTGATGTTTGGCCTTGGCATCGACCTGGGCATCGGGCCGTCGCGGCGGCGGGGGAGTAGTGTTCCGACCAGCGTCTCTTCCATTGACGCGAGCGGATGGGTTGGCACGTTTTCAGATAGCCTTCCGGCATATTCTACAGGCGCGCGAGAGTTCAGCCCAGAGACAGTGCCGCTTTACGCGCCGCTGAGTCGACAGGGCTACAACGCCGCTTGCCAGCCTGTCACTTTCCCTGAAAATTTGCTGATCAAGCGGCGTGTTCGCCAACCTTATACCGGTGCGGCGAACACACATCTGTTAGGCGATGGCAGCAAGGTGGCGCTTTCCCGCGCGGCCTATTCCACCGATACGGGCGTGGGCTTCACCAACAATTCCACCGAGCGGCCCGGCGTGATCTGTGCGCAGTGGCAGCAGCGGCCCCGGCGCGTTGCAGGCAATTCGATCTATGTTGAGATGGTGGCGTTTCAGGGCGATGCAGCAGACGGCAAGCCAGTGGCGGGAGCGCGGGTGCAGGCAACCGATGGCACGATCTTCACGCCTTGGGTGGTGATGACCGGGCCAGCAATCCTGCCAAGCACGACCGACAATGCGCCTGTGATTGGCTATTATGCAACCATCGACGTGAGCGCGCTGGCAGACGGAAATTGCAGCTACAACTGCGAAGTGTTTCCCCGCGTTGGCGGCGATGCGCATGTTCTGCGCAGCACCGGCGGGACGCTCGACGGGCGCGGGTTTACACCGCAGTCGTTCTATAAATCAGCGACGGCCACAACGCAGTTCAAGGGCATTAATCCGGTCTACGCCTTTGTGGCGGTGACGGGCGGAACAAACGGCACTGTGGACGCCAACGGCCAGCTTACAGGCGTGACCAAGATCAGCACCAACCGCCTGACGGCCAAGGCCGCGCCTTTTGCCACGATTGCGTCTGCGGTTGAGGCTTTAAAGGCCGCAACCAATGTGACCGGCGGGTTCACTGATGGCTGCATAGTCGAGCTTGGCACCGGGCAGCATTCCAACCTGACGAACACACTAGCTGGCACATACCAGCAAGGCGGTGAGTTAATTATCCGGGCAGACCCGGACGTTGATCCTGCTGGCGTTTCGATGTTGGGTTGGAGTGCGCTTCGGCAATCGTGGATTACGGTTCAAAACATCCTGCTTGTTCGCTCGACAACGGTACAGCTACTCGCCCTCACTGGTGGTCGGGTCGCAATTGAGAACTGCCGCCTCGACACAACATCTGCATCAACTGCATTCTTCGCCACGACCCCGCTTTACATCAACGGCCTGAACGTGACTGCCGGTGTGGGTACATCAACCCTTGTCAGTGGCACTGTGCCTGTAAACATGATGCGGGGAGTTGTTGCAGGCACCCCATTAGGTACGGCAATAACCGCTGACATATACAACGCGACGGGTTGCCGCTTTGGCAATGCCGCCGCTGGCTTTGGCGGGCGCGATGCCAGCGGCGGTGTGTTCGCGTTCTCATCCATCATGGGATACACTGGGGGCGGGTTCATAGCGTTCGCCAGCAACACCACGGGCTTTGCTCTGGTGCAGAATGTGTTGGAATTTGCGACTGCGACGACAAACCCCATAGCGCGATTCTCGGCAGACAATTCCGCATTCACAGTGACCGACTTGGTCGAGTGGAACAATACCTACGCTGGGGCAGCGCTCGCGGGGCGGCACAATGCCGGTTATGACGAGACGATTGGCCTAGTGCGTACAAACCGGCGCTGGTCGCAGATCGGCAACATCTACGTGACCTACTACACCAAGCATGACTGGTTTATCGGCGCGGTCAGCGGGGCGACCGACGCCGAAGCGCAGACGCACACAGGATCGTGGTGGTGCCTCTACAATGTGGGTTCATTTGGTAACCTGCACCAGTTCCCCACGGTGGCAGGTTCAGGGCCGGGCGGCGGGCCAAATGGCAACGAGAACCCGGCAGACTTCGGGATTTCGGCCAAGTTTAGCACAACGTTGAACACACGGCTCGATCCGCTGTTTGTCGGCGGCAACGGCAAGGCAACCAGTGTGACCGTGGGCGGAGTCTATAGCGCCGGATCGGGCGGCGTTCCCGCTGACTATGCGTTGCAGGCTGGCACTCCTGCTCGGAGCATGGTGCCGTTTGGCGTGCTTCCATTCGACTTTGGCGGGACCGCGCGCAGCGTGACCGCCGACACCGCAGGGGCCTACGCATGATCCTGTCCCTCATCCTCCGCCACCGCATCCCGATAGCACTCGCTGCGGCGCTGCTGGGGCTGTTTGCCGCATCCTGGCACTACCGCAGCGCCTACCATGCAGAGAAAGCGCTGAGACAGGCCGACAGGGCCGCTTACGGGCAAGCGCAGGCAGAAGCGGCACTGATCGCCAAACGCGCGCTGGATGCCGTGGAAGCCCACTACAGGAGCAAAGCCAATGAAGCTGACCGATCACACACCGATGCGCTGGTGGACGCTCGCAGCGCTACTGACGCTTACATTGCAAGGATGCGGACCAAAGCCGCTTCGTGTCCTGCCAGCGCAGCCGCTGCCAGCGCCCAGAGTGACGGTGCCAGCGTTTCTGGACCAGTGCCCGCCGTCGCTCTCATGGCTGAAGCCGACGTGCGAGCCGCTGCCGAGTGGCAGGCGTTCGGCAGCGCCTGCCGCAACTGGGCGATGACGTTAGAGGTTAGCCAAACCGCATCGGGACTCGCGGAATCTGCGTTGCGGGATCGGGCGCGTTAGCCAAACCAAGCTGTTGATGTGGGCCGATAGCTGCGCTCCTGCAGGGCGCGCCATTTTCCCCAAATTAGCCTTTGTTATCCGCGCCTTGCGAAAGGTTAGCCAATTCGGGTTTGGCTAGGTGCGTCAAACTCATCACTTTCATCGCGCGCTTGGCGATCAGCACCTGCTCGGCTTCGCGCGTGTAACGGGCCACCTCGCTGTCGGTCACATGGCCGGTGATGGCCTTAATCTCCTGATTGGTCAGCCCCGCCTCTGCCATGCGCCGCGATGCTGCTTTGCGCAGGCCATGCATGGAATAGCCTGTCAGCCCGGCTGCCCTGCACTGCTTGGCGAACCACATTCCGAACGACTTGGTGCTGAACGGTGCCCCCTTCCCGCTGGTCACGAATGCCAGGTGGCCGGTCTTGGTCGCCAAGATGCTTTCGATCAGGCGCGGGTGCATCGGGATCACCAGTTCCTTGTCGGTCTTTAGCTGCTTGACGCGGATTGATCCGGCGGTGACATGCTGCGGCCCCATCACGCGCACATCGCTGCGGCGCTGGGCAGTGTAGAGCGCGAGATCGAACGCGAGCCGCTGGACCGTGCCCACGGGCCAGTGGGCCTCGAACTGGGCGATCTGCTCCTCCTGCCATGTGGCGAAGCCCTTTGACCGTATGCGCAGCCCTGCAACGCTGGCGGTCGGGTTATCGGTGCGCCAGCCTAGTTCGATCGCAAAGCGGAACAACTGGCCAAGCCGCTTGCGCAAATTGTTGGCCGCGCTCGGGGTCGCTGCCATCTTGTTTACGAGGTTGGCGACATGGCGCGCGGTCATGGTGGTGGCCGATCGGTCGCCATACTTGGCGCGGAATCGTTCAAGCTCGCCGCGATAGGTGTAGCGCGTGGTTTCCTTGATGTTCGCCCACGCCTTCGAACCATAGAACCGGGCGATCAGATCGTCGAAGCTGCCGGGCGCGATCTTGGCCGCGCCGATCTCAATACGGCCATAATCCAGCCAGCGGTGGTACGTCTCGGTAAACTCGGCGGTGCCTGGTAGGTCTTGCACTTGGAGCGTCGGCCAACCAGTGCGGCGCAGGCGGATTCGCTGCTTGCCGTGCCGATCGGCGTAGGCGCTGGCATAGCGCGGCAGCGCCGCGTTCACTCTAGGTCTGCCCATTCATCCGGCCCTTTGCCCTGCGATTCGCGCGGGCCAGTGATAATCGCTATTTTGCCGTTCCGGTCGATTTCAATCTTGCGGATCGTTTCGCCACCGGCTTTCACGCCCGCCACCATGCGCGCGAGGTCGGCTTTGCGGATCAGCGCGGGCGCGGTCATGCGCCGTCGTCCCCATCGCTGTCGCCCAGCGTACCGCGCACATGATCGGCATCGGTCGATCCTTTCAGTGCTGTGCGGGCGATGTCGCGCACCGCGTCCATCCGGTCTGGCAGGGTGATGATCCAATCGCAGTCACGCAGCTGGGTAAGCGCCTCTTCCAGCACCTTTATCCTAGCATCTGCGGCTTCGGCGCGAGCGGTGGCTTCGTTGAGCATTTGAAGGGCCGCTTTGTAAGTGCCCAGCCGCTTTTTATGGTAGCGGTTGACCTCTTCAATACGCGCCTCTGCGGCTGCGATGATCGCGGCGGTGGCTTCTGTGCATGTGGTGCAGTGGGTGGCGCGGGTGTTCCATGCGGTAGATAGGTCGCGCTTTTTGGCGGCGTTCGCGGCCTCGCTTGCACCAAAGTAAACAAAGCCAGTTCGTGCACCGCAGTCGCAGCAAGCTACTGCGGCATCAGTGACGCTCTCGCGCAGTTCAGCCTCACCCCCACAAAACGGGCACGGCAGCAGTTTTGCATCCGGCCCAGTCTCCACAAGCACCAGCCCCTCATCCCGCATCCGCGAGACGATCAGCTTGGCTGCGTCGCGCGGCACCCAGTCCAGGTCGATGCTTTCCATGATAGCGGTTTCGAGAAAATCTTCGAGGTCTTCGTTGGTCATGTCACTGTCCTTTGGCGCGTGCAGCTAGCATGGCATCTGCATAAGAGTAGGCTGCTCGCGCGAACTCCGCAGTGCCAGCGATCTTTCCTGGTGCGAGCAGCCCGGCCAGTGCCTGACCAGCAAACCAATCACGTAGGGTCATGCCTTTGTAGTCGTTATGCTGGCGCCCACTGGATGGGAATGCGAGGGGGTTGTCGGTCATGGGTGGGGTTCCTTCACATGATACGGCTGCACGGCGGCGAGGAACACGGCCATCCCGTCACCATAGCCCAAGCTGGACAGCAGTGAGGTCACGATCTGGTCTAGCTGCCGGTGCGCTTCGTGGCCTTCCTCGGTCTGCACGATGTACGCGCAAGCTGCTGCAAATGCTGCGGGGTCCATCACCGCGTTCGAGGCGGTCAGCGTAGGCCCGCCGCCCGGCCCATCGGTCGCCAAAGTCAAAGGCTGTGTCATATCGCCAGCCGTTCTGCGCCAGCGATGTGCTGTCTGCGCTGTCGAAGGGGTAAAGGTGAGCAACCGCCGTGCCGCGCATCATGTGCAGCACCGGCCATCGGTTGCCCAAAGCTGCGGCAACTTCTTCCATCCGCGCGTGATATTCTGGCGTATCGAGGGTTTTGCCCGCGCCGGTCCAGCCCAGACACACCCGGTCGAACCGCTCGCACAGACGCAGCAGCCGATCTATCGGCCCGTCCATATGCCAAAGAGGCGCACCCTTCTGACCAAACGGCCATTCCGGCAGCAGTGAATCGTTGAGCTGGCTCGGCGCACCGGGCGCATCCGGTATCACTGCCCATCGTCCTGGGTGGAATAGGCGCGGCTCCAGCCAGCGATAGTACGGCGTCCAGTCCTCGCGGATAAACCAGCCATCCCCGCGCTTCATTGCGGCCTGCCACTCGCTGAACGCGCCGTTGTCGAAACATGATTGCAGGGCTGATCTCCTGCACGGCCTCCACATCCTGCAGGTGAAAGAACGACACGCAAAACGCGCGGCCCTTGCCAACGTCGAGCAACGCGGCGCGCGGCGTCATCGGAGTTCCGTGATAGATCAGGGCGGTCATGGGTGGAGTTCCTGCTCGGTCAGGGTGGTCGGTCATGACCGCTTCTCTCTTGCGGCCTGGTCAAGCTTTGCGACGGCCAAAATTACCGGCTTCAGTTCAGCTGGCGCGCTGTCATAGGGAACGGTGCGTTTGTGCCGGCCACCGTTCAGGCGGGGCAGCATCGAGCGCGGCACGCAAATCCAGTTCGGAGGGCTGGTGTCGGTCTTGTCGCCCAGGCACTTGAGGCAGTGGCCTTCCGGAATTGATCCGTTGGCGGCTTCCCATTCGATCAGGTGCACGGCCCGCCATCGAGATTGCAGCGGCAAGCCATCGTGGATCTTGCGTTCGAGGTATCCATCTTTTGCGCGGCGCTCGGTGCCAAGCGGCTTGTAAAGCTTTACCGCCACGCCGCGGCGCTCGCCTTTCGTGAATTGGGTGCGCTGGGCATTGGGATGCCGACCGCCGGTGCCAGGTGCGCAGGGCTTGCCCTTGTTCAACGGAGCCTGCCCTTTCACGAAACAGCCGGTGCGGCCCGTTTTCCAGCCCTTGCGCTTACGCAGGCTGTGCAGGTTGACCGCTGACACGTCGGGGCGTTCGAATGCGGCCTGAAACGCAGCGTGATAGTCCGCGATCGGCAGCAGCCGGTTTGCCTCCAGCCATGCCATTTCCTCGGCGCCGTAGATGATTGCGCGGCCCTTCATTGCGAGGTGATCGCCTTGCGCGCGGCATTCGGCGCGATGGTCGCCAGATGCGGCTCAAAGTGATAGCCGTTGCTCGCCAAAAGGGTTGCGGCCTTCAACTGCAGATCGGCGTTGCGGATCACCTGATCGGCAATATCGACAATAGCCTCTGCGCGCTTGGCTTCGGTTTCGATCTGCTCGGCGGTCAAATCTTCATCGCCAAGCCGCTCGAGCTGGGCGAACAGGTGATCGTTTAGATCGGTCAGCTTGTTCTTCATATTGCAAATCCCAGTTGGCCATCCCGATCCGGCGCGGCTTTTACGATGGGCGGCAGAGGCGGCGGTGCGATGTAGACGACCGGCGCGCGTGATCCTGCGACTGCAAACGCCCATGTCACCAGATCGCGGTATCGCATTTGGCTGATCGGGTGCCCCTGCCAGACCGCGCCGCTTCCTCGGCGAAACTGCTTGCGGGCCATCCAGACGGTGTGCGCAGCGTTCGACCGCAGCGCCGCAGTGCGCGTCGGATAGCGGCGATTCCAGACCGCAAACCCGCCCCACTTTTTCGTGCGTCCCTTGGGCGGCTCAAGCTCGTTTCGGTCCGGCAGGCCGTGCCAGGCTAGGAACGTGCCGTCGTCGAGCGTCACAACGCCGATCGATAACGAGTAGTCCACATAGCCGCTGCTGGGCAGGTCGTCCTCGTCGGCGGTGACCACATCAACCGCGACCAGCGGCCCGCGCTCGCCGCATGGGTAGAACTCGCTCGCCTGTCCTTGCGTAAAATACCGACCGTCTTGCCAGCCTGCGAGCTCGCCCTTGTGGTTGCGGGGCAAGCTGTCGTCTTTCGGCCAGATGCTCATGCGTGCGGCCGCAGGCTGCAGAACTGACTGCCGCAGGTGCTGGCGTGCTGGCGGCTGCGCAGCGATTGGCACTGATCGCACCAGCCCTTCCCTTCAGCGCCAAAGGGGCTTTTAGCAGTGGGCGCGGAGTGCGGAGGAAACGGCGTAGCGATGCGCGATGCAATGGCCGGGTGGCCGGTGCTGGGCGCTGATGCAGCAGGCGTGGGCTTGCCCAGCGCGGCTTCCATGATCGCGCTGGCGATCGCGGTGCTCTTGTCCCAGTTCAAGTTCTTTTCCTGCAACCGGATGCCCCGATTGACCCATTCGTGCGGCAGCGATGCGCCCATCGTGCGGGTGATCGCTTCGAAACTGACGCCATCGCTGCCGACTTTATCGAACAATTCAAACAAAGCTTTAAGCAGCGTAGCAGCCACGCGCACTGGGCGATCAATATAGGCGGTGCGCAGCGCAATCAGCGCAAACCACACCGCCGGTTCGCCGCGCTGATTCAGCGCGCGGGTGAGCATGGGCGCGCATTCCAGATCGCCAGGATTGAAAGAGGCGGTGTTGCTGATGCGGCGGACTTTCCAACCGGTTTCATCCAGCAGCGCCTGCACTTTCACGGCCAGGGAATCGCCTGCCGCCAGCATACCGTGAAACACTTCGCCCTGCGAAAGGCGCTGGCGGCGCGTGTTCAGCTCAACGAATGTGCGCGCCTCGCCCGCATGATCCAACAAAGAAAGTATGACGCAGGGCAAAAAGGCAATATCGCCGCGCGCGGCAGCTCCGGCGTGGCGGTGCTGACCGTCCAGAATCCACAAGCTGCCATCGGCGCGGCGCGCGACCATGAGCGGCTGCGCTAGTGCCCAATCCCAGCGCTTAACCATGCCATCGATAATGCGGCGCGAGGCCGGGCCATCAGTGGCGCGCTGATAGGCAGGATCGACCTGCAAACGATCGAGCGGCACTTGCTCGAGGCTGGGCGGTGCGCCGACCTGCGGGCCGGGTTTGGCGTTCATGCCTGTTCATCCTGATCGGCAGCGGCGAGCGTGCGGTGGGTTTTGATGGGATAGGGGCTGCGATAGGCGCGGGTGAGCGCCTGCAGGTCTGCCTCGGCTTGCGCCCTGCTTTCGGTACGCAGGGCGTGCCACCATGCGCCGAGGGCAAAGCCGATCAGCCCGCCGAGCCAAATGCCGACAGCGAAGGCAGCGGCGGTTTGCCAGATAAAGGGGATGGCCTGCATGATCAGAACCCCAAAAGTGCGAGAGTGCGGCCGATCAGGGCGGCGATGATCATCGCAGCGCAGACGGCCATTTCGGGGTGCGCGATGATGTGTTTCATCGAAGCACCGCCGGGATGACGATCTGGGCCAGCGAGAGCAGCGTGAAACCGATCAGCAAGGCGTAGGGCAGCGGAAAGGCGCGGTTCATGCTGCCAGCCTTTCGGCGCGGGCTTGGCGCAGATCGGCGCGGTAGGGCGGCACGTGGTGGCCGTTGATATCGTGGGCCAGTGCCAGCGTGATGCGCAGGAGCGCGGCGGCGATGCCGATGGCTTCTTCGCTGCTATCGAGATGCAGGCGGTCCATCGCGTTGTCTCGCGCGGCTGCCAAGATCGGTGCCCAGCGTTCGCGCGGGCAGATATCGTTGGCCACAAGCCAACGAGTCATGGCGTTTATGCCGTCCGCCTGCGGCGGAGTCGGCGCGCCGGTGCTAATGTCGGCTTCGCCTCCATGCCGCCCGGCGGGTGCCTCGCCGCTGATGGGGGTGCCAAGCCGGTGCTGCAGCAGATCGGCCAGTTCGGGCAGATCGGCGCCGAGGGTGCAGGCGATGGCGAGCCATGGGCGCAGGTGCGCTTCGGCCTGCGCTTTCGTCATGCGCCGGGTGGCCACCACGGCGCGAGCCTTGATCTGGCGGCGGCGGAATTCCTCTGCGGCGAGGATGGGGAGCGGCGCGGGGTTCACGCTGCGCGCCGCTTCTTGGCGGGCTTCTTGCCGATGGCGGCGGCTTCGGTGGCGTGGACCATATCCGGTTCGGCGCGGAAGGTGTCGCTGGCGTCTGCGTGGATAGACGGGTGGCGCTTGCGGGCGAGCAGGTAGCTGCCATCTTCATTGCGCTGGATGATGCGGACAGCCTCACCATGCGGCGCGACATAGGCCGTGCTGCCTGCGTGGGGGAATTCTGAAGGGACTTTGAGCACTGGTGCCTCCCGTGGTTACGGAGGCTAGAATTACGCTTGGCGTAAGTTAAATGTCAATCGCAAATTACACAGCACGTAATCTTGAGCAATCGAGCGTACTCCCGACGCAACAAAGCAGGGCAAATCCAACATTGCAATGGGCTGCGGTGCTCGGCAGGTTTGCCCGGAAGGGAACAAGGCGATGACATTCGATGCAATCCTGAAGGCGCTGGGCCTGCGCGGTGGTGCAAGGCGGGTTGTGCCGCCCCTGCCCGTTGGCCGTTTGGCGCTGATCGAACGCCCGGATGCAGACGAGACGCTGATTGAACCTGAACGCAGCGGCGGCACGCCGATCGCGCTGTTCATCGTCTACCGCGACAGCACCGGAGCAGAGACCAAGCGGCGAATCACCTGCAAGCGGTTCGAAGCCGACAAAGGCAATTTGCACGCCTGGTGCCATGAGCGGCAAGCCTTCCGGCGGTTCAAGCTGGCGCGGGTAAGCGAGTGCATCATCGCAGAAACGGGCGAGGAAATCAGCGCGGCCCAGCTAGCGGCCATGCTGCCAGCTGGTGAAAGCCCGGCCGGGGATCGGCGACTGACCCGGATTCTGACCGTGCTGGTGTTCCTGATGAAATGCGATGGCAAGGCGCACCCAGCAGAGCGCGAGGTGATCGAGGATGCGGCGGGCAGCTATGCCATGCGGTTTGACGGTGACGACGCAACAGTGGCCAAGGCGGCGCGCGGCGCGTTTTCACTGGCGCCAGACATTGACGATACGATTGCGGCGCTGCGCTGGATCGAGGCCAACCCTGACGGTCGCCAGATGGCGCGGCTATTGCTGCCCTTCATCGATCGTGTGATCGAAGCCGATGGCGTGATCGCTTCGCAAGAAGCCTATTTCGGCGGGATGGTCCGTGATGCCCTGCGCGCAATCGTGGAAGGCCGGGAGGCGTTCTAGCCGTTCGTTCCGTCTGAATCGATCAAAGCCTGAAGCACGGCCTCGGCCTGCCGCATCTGCTTTTCGTTCATGCGGGCTATCAGATCATAGACCTTGCCTTCCTTAAACGGATCACGACCCAGCAGCTCCCACGGCTCGCATGAATAGATATCGGCCAGCGCTTCGATCACCCGTTCGCTGTACTGCCCCTTGCCGGTTTCGATGCGTGAAAGGGTGGCTTCGGTGGTTGGCAATTGGGGATCATCGAAGGCAGAAAGCCGGTCGCAAACCTGCTTCTGCGTGAGGCCGACCTTTTGCCTCCATTCTCGAAGATAATTTCGCGTCTCCATGGGAAATGATATTCCACGCGGCACGTAAGTTCGGAATGCCATCCCATGTAAGTTGGGATTGACAAGAAGATTACGCTGGGCGTAAGTCTGGGACATGGACCTAGACACCTATCTTCGTGAGAACGGGATCGAAGGCGCGAGCTTTGCCGCGCGGATCGGTTTGACCGAGGCATCGCTTTCGCGCATTCGGCGCGGCCAGCAAAACATAACTCGCGACACGATGCGCCGCATTTTTGAGGCGAGCGACGGCGCGGTGACGCTGGAGTCTATGGTGTTCCCGGCAGTTCATGCCGGTGCTGATACCGCCAATCTGGAAGCAATGTCGCCGGGAAAGGCTGGGGATAATTTCCCGGCGGCGGAGGCAGCGGAATGAGCGCGCTGCGCAAAGATGCGCGGGCGCGGGCGCTTAAGCTGGCGACGGGGGAACTGGTGGGCTGGCTCGGCGGGATCGAGGGCGCGGCGGTTTCGATTGAAAAGGGCAAATCGGTGGTGGGGCGCTGGGTGAACCGCGCCGATGCCGATCACTTTATCAACATTGCCGATCTGGTGGCGCTGGAACTGATCGCGCCGCGCCCGGTGGTGACCGAGCTGCTGTGCAAAATGGCAGGCGGGATCTTTGTGCCGCACATCGATCTGAGCGCGGACCGCGGCACACTGGGCTTTCTGGTGATGCAGCTTTCCAAAGAGCTGGGCGAGCTTTCGGGCAAGATGGCCGCTGCGCTGGCAGACGGCGTGGTGACCGATGCCGAAGCCATGGCTGCCGAGGCCGAGCTCGACGATCTGGACCGGGTTTCCGCCCAGCTGCGCAGCGCGCTGGCGCGAATTCGCGATGATGGGGGGCGCGGATGAGCCGGGCCGAAGCCATTCGCGCGCTGACCGAGACGCTGACGCCGGCGCTGACATCTGCCGTTTCGGCATGGGGCGGCGCGCATCAGCGTGCTTGGCGCAGCTTTGCCGATGTGCAGGCGGCCACGATCAGCGCGCTGATCTTCGTGCTGGGCCGCGTGATCGCCAGTGGCCCGGCGCCGATGCACCGCAAGCAGATTGCCGTGGTGCAGGAAACGCTGGAGGCGATGGTGCGGGAACATGCGGTGCTGATGGCTGCAGGGGAGCCGGGGGAATGACGCTGGCGGTCAGTAAGACGTTTGTGGTCACTAGCTATGTTGACCAGCAGCAGCTTGAAGAATGGTTTTCTTGGGCTGCGGCGGGCGATCAGGCATTTTACGCGACAGGTCCGCACGGTAATCCACGGCACCCGGTGCAGAAGTTGGTTAACAAATGGGCGGCAGCCGGTGAGGCGATTAAGTTAAAGCCAGTTGATCTTGCGGAAGGCATGAAGGCGTTTGCTTTTACTCGCGCACGGCCAGATCCGCGCGGCGCTTACAAGCGGGTAATGACGGACGAAGAATGGCGCGAGACGCCGGACGGGCGCATTTTTCTAGAACTGGTGCGCGCGGCGAACTTTGGCCTGCCCTGCCCCACCAATGCCAAGCTGGCCGAAGTGGCCGGCCTGCCCGATGCCGATGCGGCGCGATACCGGATCAAGCTGCTGGCGCAGCAGCGCCGCATCGATGTGGCGCACGATGGCCCGGGCAAAAGCTTTCGCCGGGTGCGGATCGTGGAAACCGGCCGCTGGACGGCGGATGAACGCAAAGGGGCGCGGGTGTGATCCTTCGACAGGCTCAGGATGAGCGGAATGATGTTCTGGCGTTCCTGCGCAAGCGGCGGCGGGCGGCGCAGGCCGTGGCGAAAGGCTGGCCGCAGGACGGCGAGCGGGCTGAATATCTGGCCACGCAGATCGGCGTGATGATCGAGATGATCGAGCAGGGGCTCCACCTTGGCGATGCCGAGGCCGAAGCGGCGATCTACGCAGAATCCTGAAAGGACAGGCAATGTCTGAAGCATTCCGGGACATCGGGCCTGCTGCGCCTTCGCGGGGGCAGGTTTATGCGATGGCGCGCGAGATCGAGGCCATGGCCAAGATCGCGGTCGAGCTTTCCGCGCCGGGCCCGCGCGCCGATGCGGCACGAGCGCAGCGCCAGCTGGACCGGATGCGCGCCGTGCTGGGCGGGAATGCACAGGCATGAGCTTCAAGGACCAACAGCGGCGGCGGCGCGTGGCCGAAAAGCGCGGGCGGCGCGGCACCCGCCGGGCCAGCGCGATGCTGCTGCGGCAGGTGGTGCTGCATCCGGTTGCTGATGGTGTCTCGACTTCGCTCGACACGAACGGGGAAGTTCGCGGGTTTGGGGCATCGTTTGTGGCGGTGGATGAGTATCTTGGCCTTTCGGAAGCGTGGGAAGACTGATGGCGCTGCCTGCTGCCTTTCTGGATGAAATCCGCGCGCGCACTTCGCTTTCGGGGCTGATTGGCCGCACGGTGAAAGTGAGCAAGGCGGGGCGCGAGTTCAAGGCTTGCTGCCCGTTTCACCATGAACAGACGCCGAGCTTCACGATCAACGATGACAAGGGGTTTTACCACTGCTTTGGCTGCGGGGCGCATGGCGATGCCTTTCGCTGGCTGACCGATCATGCGGGCCTGCCGTTCATGGACGCGGTGCGCGAGCTGGCGCTGGCGGCGGGGCTGGAAGTGCCTGCGCCATCGCCCGAGGCGCAGCAACGCGCGGCGCAGCTCGAGACGGTGCGCGAGGCGCTGGACGCGGCGCAGGCGGTCTATGCGGACCAGCTGGGGCAGACCGGCGCGGTGATGGAATATCTGACCGCGCGGGGGCTTGGCCCGGATGATATTGCCGCCTTCGGCCTGGGCTATGCGCGCGGGCAGGACGGCAGCCTGAAGGGGCGCGGGATCAGCGCGAAACTTGGCATCGAGGCAGGGTTGCTGGCCAAGCGCGATGACGGGAGCCTGCGCGAGACGTTTCATGACCGGATCACCATCCCGATCCATGATGCGCGGGGGCGGCTGATCGGCTTCGGTGGCCGCATCTGGGGGCCGGTTACTGCCAAGGAACGCCCGAAGTTCATCAATACCAGCGACACGGCTCTGTTCGACAAAGGGCGGACGCTGTTCAACCTGCATCGCGCCAGCCCAGCTTCGCGGCCATCTGCTGAGAATCGGCTGACGGTGGTGGAAGGCTATTTCGATGTGATCGCCATGGCGCGGGCGGGCTTTGCGGCTACGGTCGCGCCGATGGGCACGGCGCTGACCGAAGCGCAGCTTGAGCGCTGCTGGCGGCTGCATCACCGCCCGGTGCTGCTGTTCGATGGCGACCGCGCCGGGCGCAAGGCGGCGCTGCGCGCGTGCCGCACCGGCCTGCCGCATTTCGGGCCGGGCAAGGCGCTGGGCGTTGCGCTGCTGCCGGAAGGCCGGGATCCTGATGATCTGCTGCGAGCTGATGCTGGTGACGGCGCGCGCGCGATCGGCGCGCTGCTGCTCGAGGCAGTGGGCGCTGACCGGTTTTTGTTCGATGCGGTGGTGGCCGAGCATGGCGGGGATTGCGGGCCGGAAGCCTTGGCCTCGATCTGGGCGGCGCTGGCAGAGCTGGGGGGCGGAATCGCCGATGATGACACGCGGCTGCAGTATCTGGGCACCTGGCGGGCGCGGTTTGAGCGGGAGCTTTCCACCGCGCCGCAGATCGCGCTCGCCGAGCCGCTGCACGCGGTGCGCATGGCCGAGGATGGCGACTATGCCTTTCCCGAGAGCGAAAGCGATTCCGCCGCCAAGCTGATCGCCATGGTGAAGCGTGTGCTGCGGCTGCGCGAGGAACGCCGCGGCATTACCGAAGACATCACCGAGATCATGAAGCTGGCCGAGCTGATGGGCTTTTCCAAAAAGGCGATCACCGCGACCGTGGCCGAGATTGAAAGCGACCTCAAGCACGGGCCAGCAGTGCGCGAGGAACACGAAATGAACCGGGTGCTCTATCGCCGCACGCTGGGCATCCGCGGCCCACTGAATGAGGCGATGCTGCCGCAAGTGGTGGACGTGGCGGCGCGGCGCATCAGCACCGGCGCAGGGGCCAAGCGCAAGGCGGCGATGCACGCCTTGATCGATGCGCGGGGGCTGGAGGTATGAGTTTTAACCCCGTTCTTAAGGCAATCGATTTGAAGCCATTGCCTACAGTTTTTGCGGGAGTGCTGTTTCGCTCGCGTCTTGAAGCGCGCTGGGCAGTGTTTTTCGAGAATTTGGGGTTGCGATGGGAATATGAGCCCGAAGGATTCGACCTCGATGGGACAAACTATCTGCCAGATTTCTATTTGCCGGAATTGCCAGCGTGGGTCGAAGTAAAACCCGGAACGCCAGATGATCGTGGGCGTAGGAAATGCGGTTTACTTGCGAAAAAGGTGAACTGCGATGTAATGGTTGTCTATGGACCGCCATCATTGAAAGAAAACACCGTGGCATTTGGGCGGCCAGAAGAAATTGGATGTGAATGGTCGCCCGTCTGCAGTTGGGCGGAAGATCGAAAGTTTCCCGGCATGTTTTGGCTGCTATGCGACGATTGCGCCTGCTCAATCGGCGGATGGGGGGAAGATTTCTCAGATAAGTGGCCAGTTCCAACCGCACGTGTCAGCAAAGCTGTCTCGGCTGCCCTGTCAGCGAGGTTTGGCACGTGAAACGCCTGACACCACTGGAACGCAGCAAGCTGCCGATGAACGATCTGGGCAATGCTCGGCGCGTGTGGGAAGCGGCGCGCGAGGAATCCGGGCCGCGCCTGCTGTGGCTCGCCGATGCGCAGGGCGGCAAGGGTGCGTGGATCGCGTTTGATGGGATTCGCTGGTCGACCGACGAAGGCCCGGCCCGCGCGCTGGCCTATGCCCAGAAGGCGGCGATGGGGATTGCCGAGGAAGCCGCTGCGCTGCGCGAGGCCGAGCCGGAAGAAATGGCCAAGGTCTATGGCCCGAAGTTCACGCCAGACATGGCCAGCGACCGGATCGGCCAGCTTTGGGCCTTTGGCGTGAAAAGCGGCGATGCCGCCAAGTGCGGCGCGATGCTGGGCCAGTTGAAGGGGCTGCGGGATGGCGACGGGGAAGACGCGCCCTTCGTGACGCAGGCATGGACGCGCGATTTTGATTGTGACCCCATGGCGTACCACTGTTCGAACGGGACGGTGCGGTTTGTGGAAACCGGGCCGAAGCAATGGACGCATGTGTTCGAGCCCGGGCACCGCGCGGTGGACCGCTTCATGCAGGTTTCGAACGTGGCCTATGATCCGGATGCCAAGGCCGCGGCGTGGGAAGCGCGCATGGAAGAGCTGCACCGCGATCCCGTCCAGCGCACGGCCCTGCAGCGCATCTATGGCATGACGCTGACGGCGGTGATTTCGGATCAGGCGTTCTATATCTTCCAAGGCAAGGGGCAGGACGGCAAGAGCGTGACCAATGACGTCATGTGCCGGCTGCATGGGGCTTATGCCCGGCGGGCGGATCCGAAGACGTTCCTCGAGGGGCCATCGCAGGCATCGGCCAGCCATCAGAGCGACATTGTGCGCCTGGCGGGCGATATCCGCCTAGTGGTGGCCGATGAACCCAAGAAGGGCAGCACATGGGACGGGCAGCGCATCAAGCAGGCCACGGGCAGCGAGATGATCGCGCGCGGGGCGCATGCCACCACCGAACTGAGCTTTGTGCCGCACTGGCAGCTGGTGGTGGAATGCAACCAGCTGCCCAAGCCGCCGAGCGATGACCGCGGCTTCAAGCGGCGCTTCAAGCTCTATCCATGGGTGATCCAGTATGGCGTGACGCCGGGCGTGGAAGACCAGCCTGTGGACGTGGTGAAAGCGCGGCTGACGGGCGAGCTGAGCGGCATTCTGAACTGGATGATCGCGGGTTGCACCGAATGGCTGGGCGAGCGGGTGATTCCGCAGCCTGCGGGCGCCGCCGCTGCCATGGCGAGCTTCTGGGAAGTTTCCAGCGCGCTGGGCGAGTTCATGGAGGAATGCTGCGACACGACCGATCCGGACGCGCGCACCGAGGCGACCACGCTTTACCAAGCCTTCCGCCAGTTCTGCATCGATCGCGGCGACAAGGAAGACCGCGTGATGACGCAGACCACATTCGGCCGGGCGCTGGGCGATGCGCAGATCTATGTGGTGCGCCTGCCCAGCGGCAAGAAGGCGCGCGGTGGCATCAGGCTGAAGCGCGTGGGCGATCTGGCAGAAGGCGGCATGGCGGGCGCTGGCGATAGCGCATGGCCCACCGGCGAGAGCGGGGATTGGGTGCCGGATAACGCGCCCTATGCCGACCCGTTCGGTGCGCCGTGACGCGCTGCGGCAACTGTTCGGTGAACTGTTCGGGCAACTGTTCGAACAACTGTTCGGGGCGCTTGGCCGCTTATTGGCCACCGGGGAATTGAGGGCGGGATTGGTGTTCCCGAACGGTTTGCCGAACAGTCTTCGAACAGTTGCCCGAACAGTTTGAAGGCTTGAAAATCAGGGGCTTGGGACAGTGCGAACAGTTTTGCGCCCGATTGGATTGCTTTGTGTGCGCAGGCGCGCGGAAAAAATGAAATCTGTGTTTAACTGTTCAGAAGGGAAAAAGATGATGGCGACCAAGGCAGTGGACGTGGTGACCTGGCAGGACGCGGAAGATGCGCTGCTCGAGGTGATGGGGCTCGATCGGCTGATGCCGGATCGGGAGCGGGGGTTTCTGGCGGCGGGTTCACGGTCGACCATGCCGCAGCCGGTGCGGTCTGTGCGCGATGGTGAGTATCCTGAAGCGACTGGGCGGCGCGGGCTGCGCGCTGCCGAGGTCGACCGGATCAATGGGCTGGGGCATGTGGTGGCGTCGCTGGCGGGCAGCGCGGCGGGGCTCGACACGCTGCTGGTGCGCAAGGTGCTTACGGCCAAGCTGGCGGAGCGTGGCGGCGGGTTCACCTGGGACGTGATCTGGCAGTGGGATGATCAGCGGCGGCGCGCGGCAAGAATGCCTCGGCGGACGCAAGATGCGGTGCGCATGGCCTATCGCCGGGCGGTGGCGGCGGTGGCTGTGGCGCTCGACAAGCTGCCAGCGGACAGGCGCGATGCCATCCTTGGGCTGCGCGCGCAGTGAGAGGCGCGGAAATCAGGCCCGGAATGTGTCAACCCCATTCCTTTTTCCGGGGTCAAATAAAGGGTGTTCGTTTCCGGGGTCTGATGGGCGTATGCATGGATATAGTCGGCGAGGGGTTTGAATGACGCGGTTGACGGCGATGCCGAGCAGGCTCGGGGCCATTGGCCAGCGTCTGCCAGCAATGCCGAAGGTGGCCGATCCGTTCTACCTCTCACGCCCATGGATTGAACTGCGCGAAAGGCGGCGGCGCGATCCGGACTATGCGGCGGCGGTGGCTCGGGCCAAGCCGGGCGAGCGCATGGTGCTCGATCATAAGCAAGAGCGGAAGGACGGCGGTGCGGATCTCGATCCGGCGAACACCGAATGGCTGACGCACTCGGAGCATCAGGCGAAGACGGCGCGGGCTAAGGCAGCGCGGGCGCGGCGAAGGGTGGCCCGGGGGGGTGGGCAAAAGTCTGGGGGGTGAGGCCTTGGTTAACCACTGCCCCTCCTC
>Ga0181355_1000205_pt1 | contig 24245 bp, 39 predicted proteins | sample Fa13VDMM15DN_FD_130099 | JGI IMG/M metagenome (GOLD analysis project Ga0181355, IMG submission 130099) | Freshwater viral communities from Lake Michigan, USA - Fa13.VD.MM15.D.N | ecosystem: Environmental > Aquatic > Freshwater > Lake | place: USA: Michigan | collected 2013-09-23 | reverse complement strand
TTGGACCTAGTAAGTCCAATAGACAACATGGAGCCAACGTTTGCTCTGGAACTCGTTAATGTGTTTCCAGGTGCAAACGCTCCAACCGTTCGTCTTGGCTACGAGCAGTTTGCCAATATAGGTGCTGCTACGCCTATTGTGACCCTGACGTCACTACAGCTTAAAGATGCCACTACGCAGCTTATAGCGGCCACCAGCAGCAACATTTACAAGATAACGACTGGTGGGGTGTCTACATCAATTAAGGGCGCTACGACCGTTACAAACGGTGAGTTCCAGACGGTAACCTACGGCAACAACCTTTATATGTGTAACGGGGTGGATAACGCCAAGGTTTATACGGGGACTGGTAACGTTATTGACGTAACCTTTACCGGCGTTACAACTGCTAATCTTATAAACGTTACCGCCTATAAAGAACGATTATATTTCGTAGAAGAAAACACAGCTAAGGTTTGGTATGGCGGTTTGCAGGTAACTGGAACTGCTGGAACGCCTGCCCTCACATCCTTTGACTTTCAATACGTCTTTACCAAGGGTGGATACCTTGTCGGCATTGGCAGCTTTAGCACCAATACCAGCATGACAAGTCAAGATTATTTCTGGGCGTGTAGCAGCGAAGGCGAGATCGTTTTCTACAACGGTACCTATGCTGGAGACCCTACATCCTGGGCGTTGGTAGCTCGGTATTACATTGGACGACCGCTTGGATACAGAGCGTTTGTTAGAATAAACAATGATGTTTGGGTCATAAGCGAGCAGGGAATTGTCCCAATTTCTGGCCTATTTATGTCAGACCCTGAAGCAGCGGTTCAAATCGTTAGCTACAAGGTAAACCCGCTTATATCGCAATACGCCGCTGTATTAAGTTTCGACCACCAGTGGTCAGGCTTTTTCTGGCCGCAAGGACGCAGGGTATATATCAGCATCCCCACAACTGGTAACTCTTGTCGTTTCTTAGTCTACAGCATTGATACTAAGGGTTGGACCCAGTTCCAGCTTTATAACGATGAACACGCCTTTAGTAGCTGTTTGTTCAACCAAAAGCCCTATTACGCATCCTCAACGGGTATCGTATGGAAGGGTGAGACAGGTCAGGCCGATGCTGTAACGGCGACTGAAAGCCAATCCATAGCCTATAGTGGCCGGTCAGCGTTTAGCTTCTATGGCAGCCGGTCAAACTACAAGGCGTTTAAGGATATTCGACCAATTCTGAAGGTGAAGCGTGGAGTAACCTTAAACATTGGTTTAGATACTGACTTTAGGCGAGCAGCCACCGTTACGGCAGTTTCTACTCCTGCCGGTGTGTTCACTCCATGGGGTAGTCCATGGGGCAGTCCGTGGTCAGCAGAGGTCGAATACGTCTTTGACCGATACGCCACCAAGGGTCAGGGACATTGTGCCGCTGTACGATTTGGCGGTTCACTAAAGAACTCAACTATGCAGATACTAGGATTCGAGGTTCGATACGATATGGGTGGACAGGTATAATTATGGCACCAGCAAAAACAGCAATGGCTAAAGACCCTAAAACTCCTCCACTTTCTAAGCGGGGGAACTGGCAGTTTAATGGTCAATGGGTAGACAAAGAAGGCTACAAGGTTGATGGCTACGGTAAGCGTTTGGCTAACCAAGCAAAGCCGTTTGTGCCAGCTAAACAAAATCCGTTTGCGCCAAAAGCCTCTACCCCTACTACTCAGGGACCAGCAGCTCCTACACCGCAACAACAGATTCAGGGCGGTCTGGAGGGTTTGGTACAGGAAAGTATTGGCGATGTTCGTAACTTTGATCCAAATACGTTCCAGCAAGAATATCAGCCCCAATTTGAGCAAGGTATGCAACGAGCATACGATACGATCTACAACCAGTTTGAACGTAAGAACCAAGAGCAGTTCGCACGACAAAACGAGCAACTACAGCAAAGCCTCGTAGAGCGTGGGTTAGATCCTAACTCTCCAGCGTATCAAGCATTGACTAAGCAGTTGGCAGAGCAACAAGGGTCAGCTCGTCAGGACGCACAGAACGCAGCATGGCAAGCAGCACAAGGTTATCAGCAGCAAGGGTTTGCTCAAGCAACTGGCACCGCATTGTTGCCAAGCCAAATGGCTAGTCCTTACCTTGAGCTTTACGGGCAACAATCTGGCATTTCAGCGCAACAACAAGAAGCGCAAAGGCAGCGTGATTTTGAAGAGGCTATGCGTCGGGGTGACAGAGCTAGTGCAGAGCGTATTGCTAAAATGAGCCGTGGCGGAGGAGGAGGAACCAGTTCTGCTGATGCTGCTTATGCTGCTTACACAATGGGGCTATATGGGAATCCACAAGGAGGTGGGGGACAAACCGCTGGAAACGCCGCAGTAACTGGCGGCGCTCAAGCATTTGGAAACGCATTTGCTAACAGACTTACCAAACCGAGCTAACTATGGCAGATGAACTTACTAACGCATTGGCAGGATTACAGTATACGCCACTAGATACTAATTGGGGCATTGGCGCTCAAAGTGTAGCACAGGCACTTCCTACGCTGGTTAATCCATACGCCAGTCCTATGCAAAACCTTGGCGTCACCCTTGGTGGTGCGTTAGTAGCTTCATTGCTTGGATACCAGGCACGAAAAGAAGCCTTTGATATGGGACTGCAAACACAGCAGTACGCTAATCAAATGTCAGCTCTTACTACGCCAGAAGCTCGTACAAACTTCTTAGCAGCATTGCCAAGTGAAGCGATAAGCTCAGGGGTAGGCGGTAGGCTTAGTACGTTGTCGCAAGCTCTTAACAAGCAAGGCACAATGCAAAATCTTTTGATTGAGCAAGAAAAAGCTAAGTTAATGGCGCTTGAGCCACTAAAAGCTGATATTGAGCGAAGCAAGGAATTGGGTATTCCATACAGCCAACTAGGTAAGTTTGACGAAGAGCGCAAAGCACGTCGAGAGGCGTTACTAGCAGCAACACTAACAGCACCGACAACAATTACAGGGACAGCTACCTCACCTATTGACGGTAGTATATTAACCAGCCCAGACGCCTATGAAGTTTTGACTAAGCCAGAGCGAGAGGCTTTGGCAGCGCAACAAAAACTCAACGAAGAAAAGCTACAAAGAGCAGACGATTTAAGAAAAGAATTTAGCGGATTGCCTGAAGTTAAAAACTTTTCATTGATTGATACTGCTGCAAAAGTAGTAGCAAAAGCTGTAAAAGACCCTAACGCCGTTGCGACACAAGAGCTTGTGCGTAGAGCTGTTCAACTTATTGAGCCTGGCATGGCGGTACGGGAAGGCGAACAGGCTGCTATCATGGCAAGTCAAAGCATCCCAGATCGTCTTAAAGGCGAGCTTTCACGAGCGTTTGCAGGAGAAGGTGGGTTAAGTGCTCCAACTCGTGAGGGCATTATGAGAATTGCAGAGCGTGCTTATCAAGCGCAATCAGAACGATATAAAACTACTAAGGATTACTACGAAGGATTGGCTAGAGAGCGAGGGTTGCCGACTAAAGACATTGCATACCTTGGTGAGCCAAAAGCATGGGGCGAGATTGCCGATACTGCTAAAACTTCTAAAAAAGATGCTCTTCAACAAATATTGTCGCAATTACAAATGACAAACGATCCGGCTAAAATTGCACAACTAAAAGAACAAGCGGCTGCTATTTACGGAACAAAGTAATGGCTACAGAAGAAGAGTTGTTTCAGCAAATTCAAGGGTTTTCAACTCCGCAAATACCAGCGGACAAGTTGGCCGAATTTGCTCGCAACGAAGCCGCTGTAAAAGAGGCGCAAGCAAAAGTTGATCGTTACGATACTTTAGCTGCGGCATTAAGCGGAGCTTCTCAAGGGCTTACATTTTCGTTTGGAGATGAAGCAGTTGCGGGATTGCGTAGTTTATTTGGTGGAAGTTCTTATCAAGATGAACTTGCAAACGAAGCAGCGATGCGACAACGCATCATGGAAACGCAACCAGGCGTTGCTATAGGTTCTGAAATAGCAGCAGGGCTAGGAACTGGGTTGCTTGGCGCTGGTGTTGCAGCCCCTGGACTAGCTTCGAAGCTATTGCTTGGTGCCACTGGCAAAGCAACTCCTACCATTGGTCAATTAGCTGCAATAGGCGCAGCTCAAGGCGGGCTTGTTGGTGCAGGATCAGCGCAGCCTGGAGAGCGTTTAGCGGGTAGCGCTATTGGCGCAGGAACCGGAGCCCTTTTAGGCGGCGCACTTGGCAAAGGGAGTCAACTCGCTTCTGAATATGTTCTTCAGCCATTTTTTACTCAAGCTGCATTGGGTGGCGCAGAACGTGGAGCCGTTGGTTTAGGTGGCAAACCAGCATTTACAGCGCAAGAAATGCAACTTGCTAAAATCTTATCTGAAACAGCACCAGAAGCTATTCCAGCGGCAGAGCAAGCCTTGATAAGAGCTGGCGAATTGGGCAAACCGCTATTCATTCCTGAAGCGGTACAATCGCCATCCTTGTTTCAAGAAGCTAAATTTATTGCCAACTACCCAGCTTCAATAGAAATTGCTCAAAAGGCTATAGAAGGGAGAGCTGCTGATGCGACTGCTCGTATTACACAAAGTTTGGATGTGATTAGTCCTCAGCGTAACGTTACGGCGGCTGCTAATAAGTTAGTCCAGGGAGCAAAGTCGTTACTTGATGAGCTTGGAATAGCAAGAAAAGAAGCTACTAAAGGTTTGTACGATGCTGCATTTGAAAAAACGCCACAGCTTACAAAAGATGAAAGCATAAAGCTGATTACCGAAAATCCTAGAATACAAGGAGCTATCAAAGCCGTACGAAAAGAGCTTCCAGAACTTGCAAGCCTTCCAGATTCTAGCACTGAAGTATTGCACCAAGCACAGCAGTATCTTGCTGGAAAGGCGAGAGCGGTCAAAAACAAATACACTTCTGGCAAAATTCAAGACGCTAGAAACGCTTTGATGAAGGCAATAAAAAACGAGTCGCCGGACTACGGCACCGCAACAGAAACCTTTGCTAAGATGAGCAAGGGACTTACGGCTAAGGAGCAAAGCAAGATAGGATTTTTGGCAAATGTAAGTCCCGATAAGCCTGGTACTATTGGAAGAGTATTTGCGCTTGATGCTGACACTATTGCTAGTTTGCGGGATGATTTCATTCAGGCTGGCAAGTTAGAAGATTGGGAATCGGGAGTTAGATCGTATTTGCAACGTGCCGTTGATGCGGCTCCTGATGAGCGCAACCCAATCAATAAGCTTATTGATTCGCCAGCATTGCGAGCTAAGTTACAAGCAGCGTTAGGCAACAAGTTTGATAAAATTATTGAACCATTAACTGTAGAACAAACAATTCTTAAAGGTCAGCGTAAATACTTTGCAGGATCTCCAACAGCTCCGTTACTTCAGCGTGAACAAGCTGTTGAAGAAAGCATTGGAGCTATTCAGAAAGCAATGCAGTTCATGAAAAACCCAGTTACAGAAGGCGGTAAAATGCTTTCTAAAGTATTGGGTGGCAATAAAAAACCTGAATTTTATGAAGGTTATGCAAGGCTGTTGTTTTCCGCTCCAGAACAAGGATTAGAAACAATTGGTAAAGTACGCAAGCTGACAGAAGCATTGCGCAACACCAGAACAGCGGCAGGTAAAGTTGGCGCAGTTACTGGAACTACTGCTGGTCGTGAGCCAGCTACAGGTTTCAAGGCTATCGAAGAAACTAAATCATCGAAGAAGTCTGATTTATTAAGCGTTGGTGGCGTTGGCGCTGCCGCTATGACTTCGCCAGAAGTGGATGATTTGTTTAATCAGATCCAAGGCTTTGAAACGTCGTCAAATGCGCCAAAGGCAAATGTTAAGGTTGGCAAGCAAGAGATAAGTGCGCTGCTTGATGAAATTCCACGGGAGTTTGGCATAAACCCTAAATGGGTAAAGGCGATTGCTCAAGTAGAGTCAAACTTTAACCCTGACGCTGTTGGACCCAAAACTAAGTATGGTCAGGCAGAAGGCCTAGTTCAGCTCATGCCAGCGACAGCTAAAGCATTAGGCGTAAAGAACTCGTTTGATCCAAAGCAAGCAATCACAGGCGCAAGCAAACTGCTTGTTGAGTTAGACGATACCTACGGCAAGTATAAGGAGCCGATGTTATTGTTTGCTGCTTACAACTCACGACCTGAAGTAGTAAACGCTGCTATTAGAAAAGTTAAAAAAGAAAACAAGCCTATAACTTGGGAGAACGTTTCCAAGTATATGCCGAAAGAAACACAACGATACGTCGATAAAGTTTTGAGTTTAATTTAGGAGGATACATGGCTTGGTCGGGTGGGAACTATACAAAGGGCAACAACTCAACTGGCGGTTGGGTTGGCGATGCGTCGCTAGGCATAGGCATTGAGGCTGGACGCCACGACACACAGGACGATGACTTCGCCACTGGTATCAACCAGTGCCTTAACAAGGATGGTTCTAACCCTGCTACTGGTAACCTTAACCTTGGCGGCTTTAAGTACACCAACGCTGCTGCTGCTACGGCACGAACAGAGCTTGCTAGAGTCGACCAGGTGCAAGATGGTGACTTTATTTGGCTAGGCACTACAGGCGGTACAGCTACGGCTCAGACAGCAACAGCTACTCCTGCCATTACAGCGTACAAGGCTGGACAAAAATTTAGGATGCTCGTTGGAAGTGGGTTAGGCTCTACAGGAGCTGGCGCAACTGCGCATACTTTAAATATAAATGCTATCGGCACAAAACAGATTGTTAGCAACGATGGGTTAAATTCCTCGCCGACTATCGGTTCGTGGGTAGCAGGAGCTATTCTTGAATTGGTTTACGATGGTACATACATGAGGATCGCAAACGATCCGAGTGGATGGTTGGATTACACCATTACCACAACCAATTTGACTGGTGAAGCACCTAACATTGTTTCAAGCATTACAACGTCTAATACTCGTTTCAGAAAAATAAACAAAACCGTTTTTTTGGAGATGAATGTACAAATAAATTTAGGAACTGGCGGCAATCCGCGATTAAACCTAACATCTCCGGTCAACGCATCATCCAGCATTTCGTCAACCAATATGTTTTTTCTACCAGGTTTATGTTTGGACGCTACTGCTACCACAATCGGCTTTGGATATTTTTCATCAGCAACCAATTTTGTTATTTCAAAAAATGTGTTGGTAAATACTAATTGGACCGCTGGCACAGGAACCTATATCCGATTAAACTTTAACTATGAGAGTGTGTAATGGATTGGCAAACAACACTACCAGAATGGCTTGCGCCTGAATTAGTAAGCAATGCAGAAATAATTGCTTGGATCAAACAATGGTGCAACCACGAATTGCAAAGCAGTGATTACACTCAACTCCCAGACGTTGATCTCGCTAATAAATCGGATTGGGCAGTGTATCGCCAGGAGCTACGAGACCTTCCGCAGCAGGGTGCAGATCCTAAGTTGTGGGTGTTTCCGGTACCACCAACATGAAGCAGCTTAGGTTAGTCAGAGTTACAGAGCATAACGGCGCTACCATGGGCGTCCTCTGTATCGACGGCTCTCCTGAGTTAGTAACGCTGGAGGATCCCTGGCGATACAACGAAAAGTTAATTAGCTGTATCCCAGTTGGTCGTTACAAACTAAAACTACATCGTAGTCCTAAGTTTGGTTTAACCTACCAAATAATGGATGTCCCTGAGCGTAGCCATATATTAATTCACGCTGGCAATACGCATAAGGACACGCATGGTTGTATCTTAGTCGGTTTGCAGTTTGGCAAACTTGGCAGTGAATCAGCGATATTAGCAAGCAAATCGGCGTTCCAAAAGTTCATGGAACTTATGGGGAACACTCCCGAAGCAGAAATAGTAGTTATAGATGCTTATGGCGGCGGGAGGGTACATTGACGGACGGAGATTTTACACAACTCAAGTATTGGTTTGACCTTGCTGTGAAAGCCATCATTGGCGTGGTGATTTCCATCGTTGGCATGGATTATCGTGCGGTTAAAAACTCGCTTCATGAGCTTGAGCAATCCAAGTATCAGGTGACAATGGAAGTTCAGATCCTCAAGGCTGAACTTAACAACATTCAGTCTCAGATCGAGCGCATGGATAAGAAACTCGATAGGGTGCTGGAAAAATGAGACCGTTTAAAGTGGTGTTCATATCGATACTATTAGTATTGATATACGCACCACTAGCCACGGCAGCACCAAGTTTGCTGGCTATGTGCCACAAGGACTGGAACTGTAATGCGACGGTTAAGATGTACCGTGGCCATGAGACGCTCAAACTATCCTGGCTAACCAATACATTCGGAACTGAGTGCCAGTGCCCTAAAAGGCTTATAGCTGACTCCAGGCCAAAGGTTGTTCGGGTCCATCTCTCTAATGGCCCATGCCTTAGAAATCGTCGCTGTGGCCGTTATGAGGCGTTCTACGGGCATACGCCAGCCTCTGCCAGTCGTGCAGTGCTTCGTAACGATAAAAAGCTGATGGGATACTTTGATAAGCAGTTAAATGACCTGGCTGTGATGTTTAGCAGCTCTACTAACCTGACATGTTACGTCAGTCCTTGTTTGGAGTGTGACCTAAATGAAAGTGCCAGAAGAGTTTTATTACATCGGGTATCTGTTGCTTTGCCTCAGTGTGTTCCTGTTGACAGTCCTCACCGGCAACGCTGCGCCAAGGGATACGTTTGTGAGTTCCACGGAGAAAGTCCTAATCTGTCTAAGCCGTGTATAGCCGATATGGATGGTACAGATGGCCGTACAATCGACGTAAAGAAATGGGTAGACCGATACGCTAAGTGTGATTTAGCCTATTACTGGGAGCCCTGGATGAATTGTATACGGGGTGAGTTTGTTGATCCACGGCGTCGGGATTGTAAATACGGTAGCGCCACGTTTATGAGAACACGGAGAATTTTATGCCGGTATTTCTTGCTTCCCTTATTCGGCACCTGTTGACCCTTGCTGCTGGTGGCTTGCTTACAGTTGGAGTGTCGGAGGCTGATGCTCACAACCTTGTTCGGGCTGCGGAGCCTGTAGTTGGTGGCGCTGTACTGTACGGCGTTAGTCAGGCTTGGAGTCTGATCGACAAGAAAAAGCGCTAAAAAAACCTACTGTTGATTCGTAGGTTGTATCGTTTCTTTACGAAGCGTTTAAGCTCCTCTGGGTTATTTTTTAATCGTGTGACCCTTGCACGAATCGCTGATACCTTGGATGAGTCATCGAACAGCATATCGCAAATATAGGCCAGGTTGAACGGAACTGACTTTCGCTCGTAAAAAAACCAATCTAAACCTTGTGCGTACGTTGCTGATAAGTCTGGTGTTGGCGCAACGTAATCCGTAATGGCTTTGTCGATAACGGCCAGCCACATAATGGCTTCGGGAGTGTTTATTTCGTTTGGTCCTGGTTCGGATTCAACGTCTGACCAAGGTTTGCTTTTACTAGAGCTAACCAGTCCTCTAGGAACATTGTAACTAGCCATGGTTTGTGGTTTTTCCGGTGTACGCATATTGGGGTTTTGTCCTTGCAGTCATTGAGCGACTGCGCCATTGCCTTGTCGATGTTGAGCGACTGAACAACTTTACATTCGATGTGGTATTCGCTTAATTCGGTGCACACTACATCTGGGTCGCCGTTGGAGCCACAGAACTGCTGGCCTCTACGAGCTTCAAACCCATGCTCTTTTAGCTTATTGGCCAGCTCTCGCTCGCCTCTAGCGCCTTTGGCTCTACTGTTTACCATTAGTCTACCTGCTTAATTGTAAACGTTTCTTTCAAAACGCTTTTTAACTTTTTAAGCTCTTTAAGTTTGCGGCGCACATGAGCATGGAACGTGTGTAGTTTTGATTCTTTTGCCTCAAGCCTTGTTTCGTACTGCTCTAAACGAAACCGAGCAATTCGTAACTGAGTCCATTGAGTATGGATATAATCAGCCTCATCAATAACTATGTTTTGCTTACCTAACCTATATCCAACGAGGAACCCATCTTTGATAGCGTCGTAATGACTACCTTTTTTTATTGATGAATAGTTTTCAATCATAAATTGAGCGGCAAGGTCGTCCAAATGAACTAAATCATCCTGCCATCGTTCATGTTGTGTTTTGTCTGTGCTGTATTGCATTAGTAATAAGTCTCCTCTTTGTCTGCTACTGACCATCGCTCACAGGTTTCGGCGGTGAAAACAACGTCCACGGTTTTATAGTTGCGGGTGGCAGCGTCTGGAACGTTTCCGATATAGAACCCGTCTTTGAAGAGGACTCTATTGGTTGGCAGACATCCAATTTGTCCGTTTTCCAACAGAAGTATATGGGCGCATTTATTTTGGTCGGGATGTAACAACCAGCCAGACTGAGAATCACAATCAGGCAGCCAATCCACTGTGCAATAATAAGTGGCGTTATACTTAGTCTTGTCACGGAGTATTGCCTCGCATTGATAGTCTCTTAGCAGGTCAAAAACTGTAACTACTGGCTTGTAACTAAAGCAGTCCCAAAGCTGTAACGCTTCAAGTGGCCGCTCCTCGGTTACTACAGGAGCATTGTGACATAACCAGTGTAAAGGGACATGACGAAAATGAGCACCCGATTTTAGCAGAACGTGGAAGTGCAGCGCTCTGCCTTTCATGGACTGCACCGCAAACGCTACCCCCTCCTCAAATCCTGACTCCTCGCCTTTTGTAAGGTACTCCCTTCTAATCCAAACTTTGAGTGGGGGTATATCAGCGTTCATTTTTTGTCTCCTTTCTCAGGCGTTCCTGAGTTAATACCTCACTGCTCCACCGTACGATGGCGGCGTCCTGACTAATCGTGGCTGGGTTTATCTTACCTCGCTCTACAGACGCCTTGTGCTGTGCTTCCAACTTACGCCACAACTGATCCTTAAATAGCTCACTCACTGGCTTGATCATCGCATCGCCTCACTACAATACCCTGACCTGACATGTGATGAATCTCTACAACTTCGCAATGTAAAACGTTATCCAACAACAACTTGGCCATAACATCTGGAGTTACATCGTAGTGTTCATCAATTAACGCTCTAAGTTCAGGTCGTGGTTCATACTGAAACTTCCAGTCATCATTTCGCAGTATGTGCAAAACTATCTCCCACTTGCCGTCTATTACCCTAAAAAGACTATAAAGTTTCATAAAGTCCTTTAAAAAGGTATATCGTCATCTTCAAACTTAACTGCTTTCACAGTGTCTTTGACTACTGCGCTGAGAGAGCCAGATTCTACAGCAGCCCATTTGTGTTCCTCACGGTCAGCGGCGTTGCCACTATTCCAGGCGACTGCCTGTTGAAGGAGGTCAATTAAGTTTCTAAGGTCATCTTGATATAGGTATTTAGTATCCGTCCAAGTTTGAGTTTGCTTGTTCAAATACTGCTTACGAAGTGTAAACGACACTTGACCCTTCTCATTAGTCCAAGCCGCTATATCAACTCCCTTGTTTCGCCACGATTTTGTCGGTCCAGCCATAAATCCCCCTTGATAAAGACTACAAAAGCACTTAGTATCTACAAGAACCTTACAGAAACCGCAAGGTAATTTATGACCGATGAAGAAAAAAACAATTACGTCACGATAACGGCAGCAAAGGCCTATTTTAGCGTTTCTGATATGACGATCCGCAGTTGGTTAAAAGCTGGGTGTCCACATCTGAAACTTAAAACCCACCGTCGGGTAAAAATTGCTGAGATTGAAGCCTGGTTGAAGGAGCGTCATGTTAAACAAGCATAAACCTATTATCACTGACCTGCACCAACGCCTTTACAGCATTTTGCCGGAGTATGCTCCTATTTCAACGCATGAGGGCAACCGCACCGGCACGTTTAAGGCTGTGGATGCTGACGGGAATGTTTTCCTAGTGGACTACGAGGCTGGCGAGAATGGCCTCAGACGCAATAAACGTTTCTTCTGCGACTACGGACAACTGGTGGCTAATTCATCGCTTAAAAGCGAGCCTAAAAGGTGTGCGCCGAGTGAGAATTGGACTTTGACGCTGCTTGGATAATGCTGTAAGTTTGGGGAGACACGTTCATAGGTTTGTCTCCATTGATTTTGTCGTGGCCGGTCAGAGTTTCCCCCTGACCGGCTTTTTTATTATTCAATCCCGAAAAGTGTGCTGACGTGCTCCACCGTCCATAGGATGCCGTCAACCTGTCCATCCTGGAAGCCAGTGGACTTAATCGGCGGCACCATAGCGTTTACCCTACCAGCAAACTGTTGAAGGTAACGAAGCACCTGCTTGGCTCCCTCCTCGTATGCTGCTTGGTAGTCCGTCAGGTCTTGGTTCCTGTTCGGATGTGGTAGAAACGACTCACTAAAGGTGATTGCGTCCTGTGTTATCTGACTAATCATTTTAGTTTCCCGTGATAGTTAATACGGTTACGCAAAGCCTCCTCCAGCAACGTGGTGAAGCTGATTTTATCCTTTGAGCACACTGACTTACAGCGCCACAACAGATCCACGTTAATGAAGATGGTGTGCCGCTTATAGCCAGGTCTCGGACTGTCAAAGCGTGGTCGGCAGTAGTCAGCCGGTGGTATATCGTTACTCATTGAAAGCCTCATCAATGCAGGTAGTCAGTTTCTCAAGCCGGATAGGTGACTTCCAATGTGTCTCCGTCAGCCGCTTGGCGTTGTTGGCCACTAGGTACGTTTCAGCGATGACGAGCTTGTCACCCTGTAGCGTTTCCAGGTTGTAGTAGGTCGTCGTAGCCTTCGATTTCTTAGCTTTTGGCTTAACCTGCATAGAGTCAGGTAAATCATCCTCTTCAACTAAGATTTCCCCAGTTTCTACGTCTACAATGTCCTCGACAGGCTCAACCTTGGCCTCAACCTTGGTCCCGATGACCTTGCCAGTCTTTTCAGAGACGATTAAAGCCTCTTTAGGGATGGTTGTAGCTCGTGGGGGAGCAAATTCAGCCGGCATCTCTTCTTGAGTGTACAAACCGCCTAACTCCTGCACAAAAGCCTCACGGATTGCGAGAGACTTAGCGCATTTGGCAAGCATAACCGACGGCATCTGCTTCCAGATTGGCGTAGGCTTGCCATATTCGGCCATAAAAGCGGTTGCCACGGCTGGGAAGCGTCTATCCTTGCGGTAAACCTTAGCGGTTGCCGCTACGATACGATCCCCGTCCTTGTCAAACTCAACTTCCATACCATCGAACATGGGGTGAGAATTAGCGATGCGCAGGAATCCGTTGATCCCTGTCATGAGCTGAAGCCTTCCACCTGCTTTAATCGCCCACACCTCTTTAGTGACAGGATTTAGGCCGGTTGACTTAACGATCTCCGCAAATAGTGCAAACTCGCTATCGGTCAACCCTGGTGCAACGGTATTGCGGAGTGTATTTAGCATCTCCACGTTGTTTTGTGTTATTAGTGCTTTATCGTTCATTTACTTCCCCTTATTTTGTGTGAAGTGTTAAAAAATCCGTTACCATCTGAGCGTAGAGCTTTTCCATCGGCCATTTTCGAGCCTTGGCAAGCTCCACAAGCTGCCTGTACTGAGCTTGTGGCACCGCTGGAATGTTCAGAGATATTGTAGCTTTCTCGAAGTTAGTTTTAGGCACTCGACTAAGGAACTTTTTCTTCTTTTTAAGGCGCGAGCGGTCAAAACCGCCCTGGCACTTGCGGCACCAATACTGCAACCCGTCAGGTGCTCTTGAGCACTTGTTGAACTGCACTGTTTCGAGCGTTTTTTTGCATCGAGTACAATGCTTGGTTGCTTTTAGTTCAATCAACTCGGTTGGCGGTGTCGGTCTAAATAGTTTTTTGAATATATTCATGGTTGTCTCCAATAAAATTACATCTTACATCTTACTAGCCTAATTGTTTAGCTAGTGAAAGTACCTTTCTAGCGTATTCTTTCCCCTCCTTGCAGTTAATTTTGCCACAGTTGTACACGGTGAGAGCGTCTCGGATGTTGCCGGTTCGTTCTAACTCCTCCGACAATATACGAGCGCCACACCGAACGTTGTGAGTTGGGTCCCATAGCCGATCTGGATGCCAGCCACACCGCTTGGCGTTAAATGGCATAACCTGAGACAATCCCCGAGCACCTGCGGGGCTCTCCGCTGTTACGTTCCCAGAACTCTCGACCTGTATCACGGCGTGATACACGTTCCGATCCAGGCCATAAGCATCAGCGGCTCTAGTCACCTCTTGGCTTATAACGGCTCTGGAATGGCCGCTATTGAGTCCAAAGAAGCGAAGGGTGTGGTAGGATAGGTCAGCGGGTAATCTTACAGCACAACCCGCCACGGCGATTATAACAACCCCACCGATCCAACCTGGATCGGCAGGGCTACCCTGAACCGGCTTCATCGTCGTTTCCCTAGTTGTTGCACCTGCTCGATTGGGTCATTCCCAAGGATTTGAGTCTGAATACCGATCCAGCAGGTTACAGCACCAACAAAAAACGCTACATGGAGCAACGAAACGATGATACCCGTAGGCGTAAAGAGTAGTTGTTTGATCTGATCTATCATGATGTCACCTATTTGATGTCGTTAGTCGGTTCAGAACAGCTTACGAAGTAGCATTTAAGCGGGACTTTATTCTCTACGTTAGTCCGGCTCGACTCCTGACGTTCGTCGACTCGGTAAACTCCGAGACGTCCACCAAGCTCGATTCCAGTACAACCGGAACACAACAACACCACAGCACAACAAATATACTTTTTCATGGTTTCCCCCATTTTAGCGTTAAACAGATCCCGAACTGGCAATCAGCACCCCACCTATCACTAGGTAGGGCACTCACTACCAGGGGAGTTCCATGCCTTTGATCGGTTGACCCAAGGCATCGTTAGGAACCACCCTTTGCGTGGTTGTCGTCGTCGTAGCGTCACGCTCGCCTAAAAATCGACCCCAAGCATCAGGCCGCTCCCTGGTTTCGGTGACAACGCTATAGCCGGTTCCCCATGGTCCTCTGTCCCTTGGAACGGGGACACCAGGCTGGATGATTACAGGGTTAGGGTTGCCATAGATGGAGCCTTGTGGGGCATCGTGGGCGTCCACATCGTCAAATTGAGCCGCTGCGACGGTTGGAATCATTGCTAGTGTGAAAAATATCGCTTTCATGGTGTCCCCTATTAGTTTCTAGCGTTGGTAATCTTATCAGTTGGCCAAAATGAGCCGGTGAAGGTTTCTCCATCCAAACGGTCGATAGCTATCGAACGTAGTGCGAATTGGAGCATATTAAACATCTCGCTTGCCTTATATCGCCCGTGACCATATGGGAGAGACTCCCCGTGCTCCGTCAATTCCACAATACAGAAACCGCCGTAGCATCGTTGATAATCCAACCGCCATGCCCCTACATCCTTGTAATGAGTAGCAACTCACTTCCCCATTGCGTCACACAAGTTGATGAATTGTGTTTCGACCATCTTTTTATTTATTCGATCTGCCATATGTTTCCCCTATCACCGGTGAATTCCGGTCTATCGGGTACCCCGTGGGATACCCTGTAAACCTTACTTGTCTAAATATACGTTTCTACAAGTCCACACCTTGCCATCGATCAAAACGTCATAAACTACATAGCTTCCGAGTGGTTTTTTGCGCTTCGCTACTACTACGCCGGACCCTACTTTCGTCAGTACTCTGTCACCTACTTTGATCGTCATATGTTTCCCCTAAAAATTAACTACTCACTGTATGATGCCACACATCCCACATAGGATGCAAGTATTACCATGAAAAAAACAAAACTAATCCTACGAATGAAACCAAGCCAATGAACACCCCGCAAATTAGATCCGTAATCCAGCATCCCGATAAAGTATAGTCTTGTCGTAGTCGTGCTTTATTCATGTTGTCTCCTATCGTTACAGGTAACCCAATGTTACCGATAAACTCCCTACTCATGGGGAGTCTACGGATACACTAGGCACTACAGTGCTGATACCGTGATAGTTAGTTTTGTGTGCAAGCTCTCCCCGTACAACGAAAAGGCGATACGGTTGGCAGTATCATCGGCATCACCGTCGTACTCAGCCACGCCAATGAACACGGATCGGCCGTTAACCTTGATCTCGTATTCCGTACCCTCTGCAATGTTGTCGTCTATCTCGATGTTCATATTGTTTCCCCTTAATCGTGAGCGTTAATCACTCACTCAATAATCATACTATACATGTATGATGTACTACAGTCAATATATGATTCGGCATAAGATGAAATAATCTTGAGAAAGTTGTGAATAAAAGTGGGGTCAGTTTCGTCATGCTGAAACAAGTCGTGACAGTGCTGTAACCCTCTCATGGTTGTGTGAGTGTTACCTGTTACCGTATAGTATTAAGTATGATGTATGATTCTAATTATATAAGGTTAGGTATATAACGTGCGGCAACGTGCAATAGATAGACAGTTTGTGAATGATAAGTGGTGGGTAGGTAGCTATCGTCATGCTATGCCTTACCCTAAGGATAACCTCTATAGGCGTATACGTTACACCATGGGGCTTACACAACGTAGGGCAGCTGCTCTATTCGGTATGTCACACCATGCCTGGTGCTACCGTGAGCGGGTAAAGCGTATGTATCACCTCGCAGAAATACTAGCGTTGCGTGAGGTAAGCGGTATGAGTGACAGAGACTTCATGAAATTAATGAGTGAGTGCGCATAGTTACTACCTAACGAGAATTAGAAAACTAGTTAAGTAAAGAATTAGGTTAGTGATTCCAGTATGTTATTGAGATTCCTCTATTAGAGTTTTCGTTTTTGAAACGAATTTGAAAACGAAGAGGGTACCGGTTATAGCTATATCTCACTCCACATATAAAATTCCCTACCCTTTCTCAAACAGGGTTCTACAAATCTAGTAATAGAGTTTTTGATTTTGGAAACGATTTGAACTGAAGTTGAGTTATTTGAAGAGTTGAAAAATATACCGCCAAGCGAGGTTATGGATCGACGCCCCAGGCGGCGACCCGCATAGCGAGGCTGTTGGTATAGTATAGGTATAGCTTTGCTTGGCGTAAGGTAGGAGAAAGTAACGACTGGCAGGAAAGAATGAATCTAAGCAGAGAACGTAGTAGAGATCTGAAATATATTTATAAGATTAATAATGTTTTTTTATAATAGAATAGAGAAAGAACGTAACGAGAAGTGAGGTAATTCTTTGTGTAGGTGAAGTTGCGTTAGAAGGGGGGTGTAAGAAAAGGACTTCCCTATTAGGGGGGGTTACATCACACTTTGTCAAGAGGGTATTTTTAAATTATTTTTATTAGTGAGTTATATGGATGAGTTAGATACGAAAATAGTTGAGGTAGAAGTCGTCAAAAACGGGGAAAACTTCGATCTAAATGTTCAAAATGAAGCTCCTGTCATACATAAGCAGAGTCCTTCGCATACTAAATGTGAGCGTTTAGGAGCTCAGATTAGGGATATGGCACGGATGGGATTAACTCGTGGGAATGTCGCTATAGCGGCTCGTATAAGCCCGTATATTCTGGATAAGTACTATGCCGATGAGTACGCTGATGGTGAGGGTGAGATGCGTAAGGGGCTCGCTACGGTGGCTATGGGGGAGGCGTTGAATGGGAATACGGCTATATTGCTTCACTTGATTAAGACTAAGCTTGGTTGGAATGAAACACAGCTTATCCAGCATAGTGGTGAGGTGAGAAGTGTCGTTAGTGCAAAACCGTTATCCAAAGAAGAGTTTGCCGAAAAATTCCTTAACAAAGAATAAGAATATAGCAGAAACGTACAGAACGTGGTATTTCGTATGTCCAGGTTGCGGGAAGGCTACTATCGTCGTGACTGAGTTTGAAGCGGTGCCATGTGGTGGTAGGTGGTGCCGTGGGTTAGTCGATTTAAAGGCTAACCAGATAACTGAGGCTGAGTATAACCGGAAGTGGGGAATATGAACCGTGAGTTAAGCGATAAGGCTGAAAAGTTTGCATCGCAGTGGTGTCTAAAAAACGACGACTACAGAGCAGTTCGTTTAGCGTTTAAGGCTGGGTTTTGTGAAAGCCAGAAGTTAAAGGACCAGTTATCCCCATATAGCGGTTTAGTAGGTATGTTTAAGCGTATATGGCTTAGTTGGCATAAAGCTCGTTTTGACTCGCTTGAAGCTCTGTATGTGCACGTTTTTTTAGCTGAACGACAGGTAGAGTTAGACCGAGAAAAAGCACAGGAAGCTCGTACAGCGGCTATAGACGCTCACTTAAAAAACAAACAGTAAAGATAACCGGAAGTGGGGAATATGAGTAAAAATCAAAACGAACGAGAGATATTAGAAAAAGCTAAAAAATACGTTGGTAAAACTCAATATCATAAAGAATTACTTGAATCGTTTGTATATCACTTAGAGCAGTCGTACTTAGCTGGATATTTGCAAGCTCAACTTGAGCAACCACGTCAATGGCAGGAGGGGTATGACGCTGCAATGTCACAATATGCAAATAAATACTTAGAGTTAAAAGACAAACTTTGTGATCTTTTAAGCGAAAAGTAAGGTGGTTATGACTAAAACACTTGAGTTTTGGGCTATTGAAACACCCGACGGGGAAATCGTAGAAGGCTCGTTTAGTAGCGATAAAACCAAGTGTCATATCCTTTATTGGTGCGAAACAAGCCTTGAGCCTATGCCAAAAGGCCACAATAAACTTGTCTGGATGTGTGATTTGAAGGCCAAGGGATTTAAGGAAGTTAAGTTTGTGAGGGCAGTCGATGACTAAAACACCTGAAGAGTTGGCAGAGGAGTATATCCGCTATGATAACGAATCAGCTTATTGGACTAAACACGCATTTCTCGCTGGCTACCAAGCCGCAAAGGATGAGTACAAAACGAAGATTAGTGAACTAGAGATAGAATTAGAAAACTGGAAACATACCGCAATACACGGAGATGAGGGACTATGACAAAACCATTTTATGTTCCAGACCCTTACATAATACCACCAAAGGATGAGGTTGCTGACGCCGACAATGTAATGAACTCTCCGGAAAAGCAGGATAGTTGCGAGCATATCCTCCACATGGAGAAGATGGTTGATGTGAACCCTTCTAGCGGGTGGGTCAGCGTTAAGGAGCAGTTGCCGGAGGAAGGTCAAGACTGCATCTTCTGCGTTGATTTTATCGATGAATGGGACAAGGAAAGTGAAAGAATTAACTTTCAAGAGATAGGTGTATTTAACGGCAAAGATCGTTTTTATCACCGCTCCCATACCGATTTAGACAGAGTTACTTACTGGATGCCGCTGCCTAAACCACCGGAGGAGAAGTAATGGGCATTGAACACCGCATGAAGGACCATTTGCCATTATTACCGATGTTAATTTGGTTTATTTTTAGTTGTGCATTGCTTTGGAGGCTTGAGATGACAGAACAACAAAATCCGTGGAAATTATGCTCGCAAGAAATGCCATCCAATAACGAGTTGCTTTATGCCCTAATTAAGAACGGGGATAAGAAAAAGGTAGTGCTTGGGAAATACATTGATAATAATTGGTCACTGCCAAATTCCGATGGTTATGACGCTCCTGTGGCATGGAGACCGTTTAATTCAATGCCTGGAGATGAAGAGGTTATAAAATAGTGGGCATAGAACACCGCATGAAGGATGAGACAGAAACTACACGCCGATGTCCTTGGTGCAACCACGTCTCTACCGCCAGCGTTCAGGACGGCATAGATTTCTACTTTTACTGCCAAAACCCTAACTGTAAGGTAGAGCGCATATACGGCGATAACGCTGTAATGGTAGGTGACGATGGACAATAGCGGTCATTGGAAGTGTCCCGAATGTGGCTCACTGTGGGATATAACTACAAACCTCTGTATTGAGTGCGAAAAGGAGTTCGTTAAGGAGTTATACGAGCTTAATTGGGAAGAGTTCTGGGCTGAATGTAACGAGTTAAAGAATGGATGCTGAGTTACAGGCTAACGAGCAGGTTGTATGGGCTCCCCAGTCCGGTCCTCAAGAAGCTCTGATCCACTGCCCTATAACCCTTATAGGCTACGGCGGTGCACGAGGTGGAGGTAAAACTGACGGCGTATTAGGCAAGTTTGCCATAGCTCAGGAGCAATTCGGCAGTGACTTCAATGCGATATTTTTTAGAAAAGAACTCCCTCAAGCGGATGACCTCATCGAACGGGCAAAGCAGATTTACCTACCCCTAGAAGCTCACTGGCAGGACCAGAAAAAGCAGTTTACGTTCCCTAACGGCGGTCGGTTGCGGTTTCGTCCGTTGGCTAACGACCAAGATGCTGAAAAGTATCAAGGACAGAATCTTAGCCATGCGGCGATAGAGGAGGCAGGTAACTATTCCGACCCAAGCTGTATATGGAAGTTGTTTGGAGCGTTGCGAGGTAAGGGCGGTGGCCAGGTTATACTTACCTTTAACCCAGGCGGCGTAGGTCACGGTTGGCTTAAAGAGCTGTTTATTAAGCCAGCGCCAAAAGGGATGAAAATCCTACAAAAACAGTTACCCAACGGAAGTAGCTTTGACTACATTTATATTCCGAGTAGGGTACACGATAACCAGATTCTGCTCGCTCGTGACCCTGAGTATATCAACCGACTGCACATGGTAGGCTCGCCAGAGCTTGTTCGTGCATGGCTTGAAGGAGACTTTGAAATCCATGAAGGCAGTTATTTTCCTGAGTTTTCTTCTAAACATATCATTAGTCCTTTCAATATCCCTAAACACTGGCCCCGATACATGGGGTATGATTGGGGTTACCGCAGCCCTTTTGCTGCTATCTGGGGCGCTGTCAGTTCAGGTCGTGATGATGCTGGAAACGAGGTTCCGTACCAAAAAGGAGCCATCGTCATATACCGTGAGATGTGGGGAAAAGGAGTTGATAACGTTGATCAGGCAAATCGAATTGGAGCAATTTCTGTCGGAGAAAATCCATTAGCCTTTGCCGACCCAAGTATATTTAACCACGAAGGGGGTCCAAGCATTGCCGACCAGTTTACACAGGTCTTCGCCAAATATAAGTTTCCCTCGTTCCGAGCCGCTGACAATGACCGCATATCTGGCTGGTCGCAAATACGGCAACGATTGGTGTCTAACCCTCCGCTCCTCTACATATTTGCTAGTTGCCCATATTTGCTGGAAACACTACCATCACTGTCAATAGACAAACGCAACCCTGAAGATGCGGATTCTACTGGTAATGATCATGCTTGCGATGCTTTACGGTACCTCTGCAAAGGACGCCTGGTAGACGCTAAGTGGGAACAACCAGCGGAAGTCTTTAACAAGGGTAAGATTAAATTACAGGCGTATATTGCCCAAATGCGGTCACAACAGAAACGAGCTAAGATATGAGTGTTAAGATTAAGCCTCTCATCCAAAAGTACAGTCCTCGCTGGTGGAAGGCTCAAATCACTCAATCCGAAGAACGTCGCCGTAAATTTATAGAAACCGCCGAAGAGTCAATTCGGGTTTATAACGCTCAAAAACAGGTAGGAATCCTGAATGATGCCGAGCGACGACTTAATGTTTGGTGGTATTGTATCAATACTTTGCTTCCTGCTTATTACTCTTCTACCCCTAAAGCGGAAGTAAACCTTCGTAAGCGAACAGGTGGCTTACCTTATGAGCTTGGTAGCGTAATCCTTGAACGAAACACACAGTTCGTCATGGATACGCATTTCGACTTCGATAAGGTTGGTTATAACGCAGCATTACAGTTTTTGCTTACTGGTCAGAGCGTTCTGTGGGCGAGATACGCTGCCAAGTTTGAGACCGTTTTGGAGGAAATGGCGGTAATCAAAGACCCGTCAGGCCAGATTATTGACGGTAGCGGTCGACCATACACAGGCGATACCGACATCCTTGAGGAAGGCGAAGGCAACATTCTTATGGCTTCAATGGAGGTTGAGCGTAAGGTTCGTGAAAGAGCGTTGCTCGACGTTATCCAATACAACGATTACAACTGCTCCGATGCCCGAAGCGAAGATGAAATCGAATGGCAGTCTCGTCGTGCTTTCCTCGACCGCAGTCAGGCAGAACAACTCTTTGGCCGTGATGTAGCTAATGACCTCGTTTATGACTCGTTTCCAGAGGTCATGAAGAAAGACTTGGCTCGTAAAGAGGATAAGTTTGAGGGTAAAGCAGAACTACACGAGATTTGGTGCGAAGCTACTAACAAGGTGTATTGGCTTCAAAAGACAGGCGAAAAGGCTATTATTGAATCGTCTGAACCACCTACTAAGTTTGAGAAGTTCTATCCTTGCTCGGTTATCCGTCAGTCAGCAGACCCAGACTCAGTAGTTCCTGTTTCTGACTATGCTCACGTTCGTGACCAGATTCTTGAGGTTGAGCGGCTTACCACTCGTATCCATGCCGTAACCCAGGCTATCCGTACTAACTTCCTGTACGACGCTGCAATGGGACCAACCGTTGAGCAGTTATTTGCTGGCGACCTGAAGGGTACTCCAATCATTAACTGGCCGTCCTATAAGGGCCGTGGTGGCTTGCAAGCAGGAGTAGAGTTCTATCCAGTCGAGCCATTTGTAAACGCTCTTAACGTGCTTCAAGGCGCTCGTAGCGCAGCACTTCAACAGCTTTACGAAACGCTGAAAGTTTCTGATTTGCTTCGTGGTACAAGCGAACAATATAAGTCAGCAACCGCTAATCGACTGGAGAATCAATGGTCATCCCTCGGTTTGGTTGTACGCCAAAACATGTTCAGCAAGTTTATATCAGATGCCATAAGCAACCTTGGCACGATTGTTGCGGAACAGTTTGAGCCAGAAACAATCCTTGACATCGGTGATGCTGATGCTCTTATCGAGCCGACGATCTACATTCCACCAGCCCCTCCAATGCCAGAGATGACCCCAGAAGGTATGCCGCCAATGGCACCACCTCCACCTCCTGCTCCAGATCCACTGCAAAAGATTGATGAAATGAAGCAGCAGATCATCGGATTGCTTCGTGACAACAAGAAGCGTAGCTACCGCATCCAGATTGCTACTGACAGCATGATTGCCATCGACCAGCAGCAACAGCAGCAAGACGGTGCCATGCTTATCGAACAGGCAGGTCAGTTCTTTGATCAGATGAGAGGCTTAGTAGACCAGTACCCACCGCTTTTGGACTTCAGTATCTCCCTGTTCCAAAACATGATTAAACGCATGAAAGGAGGCAAGGAACTCGATGGTATTTTCACAAAGGCTATGCAGCAAGTTGGAGAAATTGCGAAAGCTAAGGAAGAAGCTGCTAAACAGCCGCCGCCGCCGGACCCTACAACGCTTGAGGTACAGGGGCGTCTCCAAATAGCTCAGGTGGAGTCACAAGCTAAGATTCAGGTCATGCAGATGGAAATGCAGGACAAGGCTACAAAGAATCAGCTTGCTTACCAAGACCAACAACTCAAGATGCAACGGGATCAACTTGCTTCGCAGTTGGAAGTACAGAAGCAGCAAACTGATGAATATTTTAAACAGCAGGAACTTGCCCTGGCTCAACAAGAGATACAGGTTAAGCAAAGTTCTGTTCAGGTTGATATGCTTAAAGTCCAGGCAATGTCTCAGTCGGATGCTAACAAACAAGCAATTCAACAAGAAACTAATCGCATGGCTCAAATTCTTGAGATTCAAAAACTTGAGCTTGAGCAAATGCGGATTCGTTTGGCCGAGTCAGAGAAGCTTATGGAAGAGCGACGATTGGCGTCAGAACAGCAACTGGAGCGAGTTAGGATGAGCATGGAAACAATACAAAATCGTTCCATCGAACAGCCTAAGCAAGAACAAAAGCCGATAGTTATACAAAACATCATACCTAAAGCTGGACGACGTAAAGGTATGATCGGCACAGACGACATGGGAAACACTACGTTATCAATACAAGATGACGAAGATGAAAATGAGGATTAGTTATGCCAGGTGCTCCATTTCCAGGTGAACAACCTGAACCAGATCCAGCACCAGATGGCTCGTCGGGAGGCGACGCTGATTATGTCATTACCGCAGGCAATTTAGCTTTATTAGCCAACGGAACAAAGTCCAGTCTGCTTGCGGTGTCTAATTTAGGCTCGGCAATTACTTCTCGCATTAACTCAACATTAGACCTTATTGAAGCTCTAACCGGATTTGAAACGTTTGTAATTGATGCTAGTTCGTTAAATGATTTGGTGAACACTCAATTATCAGACGAGTTAGTTGTTTCTAATGTAGGCGATTCTGACTTTGTTCGGGTAGTAATTTTACTAGGCGAGATTACGCCAACTGGTGCGCCAACTATCGTACTAACTAATGACACTGTGGGTTATGAATTAAGTGTACTAACTACAACTAGCG
>Ga0181355_1000200_pt1 | contig 24414 bp, 32 predicted proteins | sample Fa13VDMM15DN_FD_130099 | JGI IMG/M metagenome (GOLD analysis project Ga0181355, IMG submission 130099) | Freshwater viral communities from Lake Michigan, USA - Fa13.VD.MM15.D.N | ecosystem: Environmental > Aquatic > Freshwater > Lake | place: USA: Michigan | collected 2013-09-23 | reverse complement strand
ATAAACCATTTTCATCATTATAAACTAAAACCTGACCTGCTACTGGTGCTTGAATATTAACATCATTTAATTGATATAGGTTTTGTTTACCACCTCCACCTTGTCTTTGTGTTCTAGCCAATCTTGAAACTTCATCATAATCATCTAATCCCTTAATTGCTTTCTTATCAAGTCTTTCCTCGTCTTGTAGTAGCTCTAATCCATCTCTGATAGCTTCACCACGAGATGTTATCTCCTCATCTGTTATAACTGCAACTTCTTTGATTATCTCTATAGGTTGCTCCTTTATTATTGTTTCAGTCTTTTCAATTATCTTATCAGGTTGTGGTTTAGGAACTGTTATTTTACTAGCTATTTCTTTTTTATCTTTTTCAGTTAAGATATAATCTTTACCGTCTTTAACTGTAACTAATTTAGCAATCTTATCATAATCTATTTCTTCAGGTTCAGGCGTTAATCTTTTAACAGCTTCTTCTATTTTACTAAGTAAAGCATTGTCATCTGTTTCTGCTGTTATACGATTGATAACTTCCATTATTGCTGGCATTTCAACATCTAGTTTTTCTTCTATCTCAAATATGTACTCTAAAAGAGCTGGTAAACCCTCTTGTCCAAGTTTTAACAGTTTCTCTAGTTTTCTTCTTTGTTGTGGTGTTATGTTTTCCATTATTTTATTCTTTTATTATTTCTACTTGTGCATATACCTCAGTACCCTGCCCTATAGTTACACCCAATCCGTTTGTCGCTCTACCTGATTGAATATAATGTCTAAGTTCAAATACTTTTGTACCTGCAATAGTAAATCTTCCAACTAAATTAGCATCTGTTTGTACTACATTAGTTGCTGCATCACTATATGAACTTGTACCCTCAACACTATACGCTGCATCAGTTACATTATACCATCTTAATTTATGTTTATCACAAATAAATGCAGGAGCTGATGCTCTAATACGATATGTACCAGCTGTTAATGTTATTTGATTAGATGCTAGTGAACACCCTGTGATTGTATTTGTATGTGTAGTGTTTAATGTTCGTGCAGCAGTTGTACCAGCTGTTGATGTACCACCTGCAGTTCCTGATGTTTTTTCATCTCTAAAGATAGCAATTTGTATACCTAATTTTGTATCTAAAGCTGTTTGAGTAGCTGTTGAAATAGGTTTGTTTACATCTGATGTGTTATCAACATTACTAATACCTAAATCAGTTTTTACTTGTGCAACTGTTCTTGATGACCATGCGCTACCTTTTGATTGAATGAAGTTATCAGTTGTGGCAACTAAAGAAGCTATTACTGTAAGGTCTGAATCTAATGGTTGATATGTTGAAGAAGCAGAAGCTGTAGTTAAGTAAGTTGAGGTGTCATAAGAAATAGTACCAGCTGTTGATTTAACAAAACCAGTACCACTAAGTGTAGCTTGTTTAGAGTTTATCTGTGTTTGTATAGCAGAAGTCACACCAGAAAGATAATTCATTTCTGTTAAAGTCGCTATAGAGTTTGTTGAGTTTTTGGTTGCCATTTTATGTTATTGATATATTACCTTTTGATGATATTACAGACCACACGGTATCTGCCACAATACAAACTAATTCAACTGCATCATATTGGTCTGTTGAAGCTAAATACCCTCCTGTTCCAACAGTTGTACAGTTAGTACCAACCACACCTCCACTATTCCAAATAATCTGTTCACCTGCATTTTGTGTAACTTGCCATCCTCCTGAACCTGAACCTGCAACTCTCATTGTACTACCTACAGGAGCTGTAGTTGGTAATCTTACTGTTATAATAGATGTATCGTTAGCTACAAAACCAGTATTTATAATCCCTGATGGTGGACTTGTTGTTCTGTTGTACCAAATAAAAGGTAGTGGTTGTGAATACCAAGATAAGTTACCACCACCATCAGTAATTATTGTTTGAGCTGGTGTCCCATCACCTGTTGGGTAATATAAACCTCCTGCAATTAAACTAGGTGTAGTTAAATTAAAACCATCGTATGTTAATGTTGCATCACCCTCTAAAGTTCCATCCCCTGTCCACACACCTACTTGGTTATTAACAGGTGTACCAACTTTAGTTACATTACCTGAACCACCACCCCCACCCGTTGAAGATATAACAGGATATCCTAGATTTGTATTATCAACAGTTATGTTTGTACCTGCTACTATTTCTTTAATACCCATTACACCTCCAACTCTGCCACGAGGTTCTCTTGCAAGTCTTGATATTTCTTCATAGTCATCAATACCTTTTATAGCTGATTTATCCAATCTATCATCACCATTTAACAACTCTAGTCCATCACGGAACTTATCACCAAATTGTGGTAGTTTAGACTCTAGTGTATTAACAACCTTGTCTTTTATAACCTCCTCATCTGCATCTTTTCCATTTTCAACCTCAATACTTGATATGATTTTATCATAGTCAATCTTTGGTACTGTTATATACTCACTAGCCTTTTTAGCAATAACATCATAATCAATATCTATCATTGATAATACTTTATCTGCTATCTTATCATCATTTATTAAGGCTCTGACAATAGATGCAATTTCTTTATAATCCTTTTCAGTTATTTTGTATTCATCACCTTTATCACCTTTTACTTTAGCTATAAGTCCTTTGATTGTAGGAATGTCTTTATCCATCTTTTCCTCAAGTTCAAACAAGTACTCCAAAAGAGCTGGAAGACCTTGCTCTCCAAGAGCGATAATCTTTTTCAGTTTCTTTTCTTGTTGAGGAGTTATTTGCATTATTTTTTCTTATTTTTAATTGACATAGCACCTGCCCCAATTGCTGTTACACCTGCACCTACTGTTAGGGGATTGATTGCTGTCGCACCCTTTTTAGTATTTGATTTTCTATTTAAAACTTTATTAATTAAGTTCTTTGCTTCTATATATTCAGCGTCTGTTAGTATCTTTTTATCAACTTTATCTTGTAGTTGCTGTATTCTAAAATAATCATCAGTATTTCCAAACTCTAATTTTCCATTAACTTTTACAGGTAAAGTATCAATACTTAATAAATCTTTAGTAATCACATCTCTTTCATTATCACTTATCTTTATGATACCTGCTTGATTACTTTTTTTTTCAATAGGTGATATACTTTTAGGTATGGAAGTATTAGTAGCAGTCATCTTGTCATTTGTAATAATAGAACTGTTTTTTAGTTGATTACCTGCTCTTTCTAATGCCTTTGTTTCTACTTCACTTAAATTAACACCATTGTCTAGTTTCTTTAGTATTGTTTTAACAGCTTCTGGTTTTACTTTTCTAATTAATTCTTTTTCAATAGCACGTCTTGAAGCTGGTGAAATAAACGCTGCCTGTTGTAATGCTTTTACTAATTTTTGACCTGTCAAAGCTCCAATAGTAGCACCTAGTGTTTTTTGTATAATACCACCTTCTATAGCATTTGCACCAAGTAGAGAACCCCCTAGTTGTGCCAATCTTGTTGTTAAGTTACCTGATTTTACTTTATAAGGCTCTAGTGATTGTGTTATTCTTATAGCTTCATAGTTTTTTGTTTGTGCGTCTAATGCTTTTGCTATTTCTTCATCACTTGAACGTATTGATTGTCTTGCTCTGTCTGCAATAAGTTTACTTGCATTTATATCAGCATTTGAAGATATATAATTATAACCATTATCTGCATCTGATTTTATTGCATATAAAACCTTATCAGTTAAATCAGAACCATATCTTGTTCTTATTTCATTAACATATCTATCGACAAAACCTCTCATACTTTCTGCATCAGCTATACCACCTCTTTTAGTTATATCTTCCATTAATCCTGCTTTAAACTCATCAAGGTTTGTAACCCTAGTTGAATCATCAAGTTTGGAAGACACAAATGTACCAAGTTGTTTATTTTCATCTTGTAATCCTTTTATGATATTTCTACCATCAAAACGACCACTATCAGTAACATCTGGTAATAGGTTTCTTTCTGCAATATGTGTTCCATAATCAAAACCATCTATTTTATTTGTAGCTCCCGATATAGCATTTCTTGAACGTGAAAATTCATCTGCATATTCATTTAAGTTCTTTGCCACTCCTGTTTTTATCTTTGCAAGTTTAACTGGATTTTCTGTTGCAATTCTATCAAGCATAGCATTTGGTACAGCTTTTATATTTGGTATTGCTTCAATAGTTTTCGTAACACCTTGTCTAGCTTTATTAGCTACGTTAGCACTTAGTTCCAACGCTCCACCAAATTGTTTTACCCCTGCTTCTGAACCTAATGTACTCATAGCAATATTACCCGTGTCTTGTGCAATTCTTAAAGCCGCTTCTGCACCTAAATTTGGGTACATAGCTTGTAATGTTTTTGCCAAGTCTTGTGAAAATACTTCTACAACAGGATTACTAGCAATTTTATTTACCACTCCTCCTACAGCACTTCCTACAGCTTCACCTACAGGTTTTAAACTTTGAACACCTGGTATAGAACCAAAAACATTACCTATTGCTTTTCCTGCTGTACCAAATGAACCCCCAACAGCACTAAAACCTCTTTCTGTAGGTGTTCTAGTGTTATCATTTATAGTATTAGTAAACTGCTCACTTCCTTGTGAAAAAGTTGTACTTAATTTACTACCTAGTGATGGTTGAGGAAGTTCACCTGATGGTTTTATACTTTTAAACTGATTTACAGTTGTAGTTCCGTATAGTTTTTCAAATTCTTCTTTTGTGTATGTTTTCATATTGTTTATTGTAATATTGAATAAGTACCATCTGAATTTTGTGTTGCATATTGTCCGTCTGGTGTTTTTATAACCCCAACATCTAGTGGATTACCTCCACGATATAGATAGTCAAGTTTCTTAAAGTTATTAATTGTATCAAGTTCTTTCTTAAAGTTAGCCTCACTTGTGTTATAACCTATAACATTCTCATTTTTATCTTTAACAGCCCATGTACCAAGTTTGGTAGCAGCTGCAGCCAATGTTTGTCTTTCACCGTCTGACAATGCTCCAAACGTAGCACCGTTTGCTTTAGCTTCTGTTAATTTATCAAGTGTTGATTGTTGTCTTAATTGTTCAACACCAGCAATAAAGTTTTGTGTTTCTCCTGTAAGTTTTCTTTTTGCATCACCTACTCCTGTCAAAGTCAAAGCTTTAAATGTTTTTCCTAAGAAACCATCAGCCTGTCTTGAGAATATACTTGTTCCTACAGCTGATTTAATACCATTACTTTGTGCAAGGTTAGATATACCTGATACCTCTGTTTGTATTCTTGCTGCTGAAACTGGTGTTAATGTTAATCCTGCTTTTTTAGCTTCTGCTGTAGCTCTACTTTCTGCCATATCTTGATATATCTTACCAATTTGAGCTTGTTTGTATTGTCTATCAAGTGCGTTATTTAATCTTGTTTCTTTACCTATATAACCTGATGAAGCACCTATTGTTGTAACCTCACCCATATCTTTAGCATTTTGTATTCTTGCTATTAATGCAGTGTTAGTACCACCACCATTGTTTGCAATCTCTGTTATCATTTGAGTCTTTGCATTTTGTAATGCTTGTATATCAGCTTTCTGTGTCTTCAAATCATCAACAATAAAGTTAAGTTTTTCAGTTTGCTTTTTATCCAAATAATCCACATTGTCTTTGGCAAATGTTGATAGGTATTGTATTTTTGTATCAAGTGGAGCTGTTAAAAGCTTAGTTTGACGTTCTGCGTTTGATTGTATAGCACTAATGTTTTGATTGGCTGCACTTTGTCTGATAGCAAGGTCAGCTAAACGTCTACCATAGGTATCATTTAAAGTATTGTTTGATATTTGTTTTTGCGCTTCTGTACCATATCCCTGTCTTATTCTCTCTTGTTCACCTCTTAAAGCAATCTGTTCACTAGCAATCTCCGTATTTATACTAGACAAAGCTTTTTGTTGCTCTTGTAGTCCTAGTTGATTTTCTAAATTGACTTGATTAGCTTGTGCATCTGCCTTTTGTCCAAAGATATTCTCTGCCATTTTAGTCAATGCACTTCTTGAATCTTCTGCTTGAGTTCCAACTGCTCCTTTAGCTTGGTCAAAATTCTGTAAAGCCATATCAACGCTTGGTTGTGTACCACCAATAATACCAGCACTTGTTGTGTCAGGTGTAGCTGTTTGAGGAATCTTTATAGCTGCAACTGGTTGCAAAGCTGTTGACGGAATAGCACCTTGTGGTTGTTGTAAAGGTACACTACTTGCAATCGGATTAGGAGATTGTTGTACCTCATAACTAGGTTTAGCCCAATCTGCCATTTTATTATAATCTGTTTGACTTACTTGTGTGGTTGGTTGCATTTTATTTGTTTAATTTATTATCTAGTATTAATTCGTCAATGGTTGCTTCACCAGTTGCTACCATTGCACATTTTAATTCTATTAATGTACTAGGATTACCAATAACCACCTCTTGATAAAACCTATTTATATTATTAATTATACCAATCTTTTTCCACTTCTGCAATCTAGCTTTAGCTGTGCCTGTAACGTTGATAATTGCCTCGTCAAGTGTAACTGTATAGTTAGGTGATGAGAAGGTCGGAGTACCCACTACATGAGCTACACGCCCACTTCCTTTACCTTGTATGATAGTTATTTCATCACCCTCTACTATTCCAACCTGTGTTGTTGTAAATGTAGTTGTTGAAGTCCATGTTATTGTAAAATCAATAGGTTCTGTTCTTCTTGTTCTATATTTCCATACAAAATTAAGTTCATCACTTGGTGTATATAATGTATTTATCCTTTGCCACATATCTTCAAAGTTTGAAGCTCTTATTTGTACTGTTGAAAAGAATCCTGCTTTTTGTTCATCATCATAATAGTTATCAGTGAAAACTCCATACCCTACTGTTGTAGCATCACTATAAAATGATGCACCTGCTAAAAAGTTCCCCTTTTGTGCATTTGTATATGATAGAAAGTCTGGTGTGTTAATTAAAGCACCTACTCCTTTTAATATTATTTGTCCATTATCATATTGTGTACCTCCAATAGTATTATATGACATTGAATACTTATGATATAAACTATTAGTTTCTGGTAAAAACTCCCATATACCTGAATGTATGTTTTCATCTTGTGTAGCAGTTCCATCATTGTTTGTAGCTTTAATTAAAAGAGATAAGTTATTATCAATCAATGTCATACCATTAGGGTGAATAAATCTATCATTACCTGATGAACCTGTAGCGTTGGCGTTGTATAAAGCATTTCGTCTAACTGGTAATCGAGCAACCTCAACAAATTTACCTCCGTTAAACTGTAGTAATATTGCATCACTATTCATTATATAAAACAATCTGTTATCTACATAAGCTGATAAAGCTCCTTGTGCATATACATTGTACTCCGCTCTAGGTGTATTTTTAGTTTCACCATTCCAATCAATAACAAACCCCTCTGTTGCATCTGTTCTTGTTGTTCCAATATATAATCCTACAGAATGAGGTTTAATAAATGTAATAACAGCAAGTGGAGAAATAGTAATATTATATGAAGCTGATGATGTGTCTGATATAGCATAAGATGTATCACATGAAACTATTGTATAAGGTAATCTAGTCCAATAAAGGCGATTATTATAAACAACTACTGGTCTAACAACATTGTTTGTTAATGGAGAAACACCATCTATCTTTTCAAACTGCTCTGATGTGTTCATTCTATAAATTGCACCTTGTGTTGAAATAATAAGTTGCCCATTGAAAACAGTTAAATCAGAGTATCTTGAATCACAATCTGTTGGTGCTGTATAAATTGACCCACCCCCTGCTGTAACTTCTGCGAACGCACCTTGAGGGTTACTAGCTTTGAATAATCTTGTACCCATAACTGCATAATATAATCCGTTGTAAAATGCATAAGCACATGGTGTCCCCATGTTTGTAATCGTATTAGTTGTAATACGTGTTCTTGGTGCAATGGATAGTTTGCCTTTGTTGTATGATAAATCACAGTTAAAAGAGTTATAGAGTGTACCTTGTACATCTCCCACATTTAATTGTTTTATATTGTTTTGAAATAATTTATACATAATATGGTATTTTATATTCTTTACCTCTCCATTTGATAATTATTGTGCCGTCATTTAATGCTGGTACTCCTGTTATAGCCACTGGTACTGCTGCAATGTTTATTGGTGCTTGTTCGTAAACACCACCTGTAACATCTTTCACAACCTCATTACGCATAGTTTCTCGCAAATCCATAGACATATCCTTGTTGTTCAAAGATTGTTTTAACTCGTCTATTTGTCTTTGTAGATTGTCTATTTGTTGTTGCATTATATTTTATTGAAATTCTGTGTTAAGACCTCTATATTGATAACCGTTACCTCCTGCTGAACCTGATGCTGCACCACCAGTGCCTCCTGCTCCACCTGCTACGTTATAAGTCCCTGTATCTGATGTAAGTGTTGTATATAATGCAATTATTGTTCCTCCTCCTCCACCATGCCCTGACCTATCACCTCCTGTAGCATTTGTACCTGCAACACCACTAGCATCTAATGTTCCACTAACAGAATATGCACCATTACATTCTATATATAAAGCACCCCCACCTGCACCTCCTGCACGACCTTGTAATGAAGCTGCTGCATAAGCACTTGACCCACCTGCACCACACTGTAATGGTAACGCTTTTGATACAATACAATTAAAACCACTTAATATACCTTTTCCTTTTGCATTTGTATAATCAGTACCACTATTTTTACCACCTTCAATAAGACCTAATATTCCATAAGTATTTTGACCAGGATTTGGTAATCCGTATATAACAGTACTACTACCTCCACCAGCTCCATCATTTGCAACACTTGCTCCTGAACCACCAACACTATTAATTGGAAATGGTGCACCACCACCAGTCTTATCAGCACCACCATTTCCACCTAACCCTATTAAATCAATAGCTCTCGTTGCTGATGATGTTATAGTTACATTTCCTTGTGATTTAAAAATTACTTGAGTTCCATTAACATGTTTATTTGTAAAAGTTATATATCCAGTTCCTGTAATTGAAATAGATGTGTAATTTTTAACAAATACTTGAGCACCTCCTAAATCAATATTAAAAGCTCCTACTGATTGAGTTAAAGCTCCGTCTGCACCTGTACCTCCAAATTTACCTGTTCCACCTATTGATGCCCATGTAGCATCGCCTCTTAAATATGTAGATGTATTGTTTGGTGCTTTTGGTACAAATCCATGTTTTGTTATAGAAACATCGTTTGTAGTAACATCAGCCAAGTTTAATGCCCCTTCTGTTAATTGACCTCCATCATCTGCATCTAAATGGTCATGTTGTGCATTTACAAAAGAAGCTATAGTTGGTGTTGTAAGTGTTGGACTTGTTAAAGTTTTATTAACAAGTGTTTCTGTCCCATTATCAGTACCCGTTGAAGTCTTGTTTGTTATAGTTGGACTTGTTAAAGTCTTGTTAGTTAAAGTTTGTGTAGCTGTCTTTGATACTGCTTTATCAGAACCTGTAACTTCACCTAGTTTATAATCATGTGATGTTGTAACTGCTGAACCATTAGCACCTACTTTAGCCTCTAGAGCCTCTATAGCATCATTAGCGTTTGAGTGTTGTGTAGCATGTTTTAACAAAGGGTCGGCATTTGCCACCTTGTCTGTTCCTATTGGGTTAGATAATGAATCTAATGATGTTGGAAAGTTTGTTGCCATATATTTATACTGTTTTATTTAAATTAGTCCAATCTGTTGATACTCCTAATCCTTCATAAAAAACTGTGTTACCTGTGTCTAAATCTAATATCTGGTCATAATCTAAATCTTGTTCTTCATAATCCCAACCACCATCATTTATTATTCCAGGCTTCTCTAAATTTTCCCATGTATCAGTCATGACTGTTTTATTTTCACCAGTCCATGTTGTTGTTTCTTTGTTTTCATTAGTCCAAGTTGTCATATTATTTATTATTTTGTGCTAAAACGGATAATTTTGGTCTAACATCTTTTGCTCTATTTGAATAGAAATCTCTGATAGACTGTTCTTCTGACATAAGTAAATCAAATAGGTTTTTAGCTATAGGCATTTGTCTGTCTATAGCATAATTAGCTTTCATGTGTAGTGGTACAAACTTATGAAAGTTAGATGCAAAACCTGGTGCTTTAGTTGTATCAGTTGTAGCAAAGTATGAAGCACCTCTTGAGAAGTATATTTTAAGTCCATTTGTTACAGAATAATTAGGCACAACATCTAAAAAGATAGTTGAACCTCTTTTCTCATATCTTGTTGGTATTCCGTCATTACCAGTATTATTCTCGTAATAAGTATTTTGATTTTCTGTTTGTGATAATGGTTTTATTTCTACCCAAGTATTATCAGGTCTTAATATCAATACTCTCTCTATTTCTAAATGGTCTAGTGCAAATTGATAATCTCTTTGTGTTGTAACTATGTTTGTAACTGCAATAGCAAGGTCTGTGTAGTTGTTATCATCAAATTGCCATTTCTCATCTGCTGTCATTGCAAGGAATACAAATCTATCCAATGCTCTGTTTGCTCTATTGGTAAATTGAGAAAGTCTGTTTGTATCACTAGTTATAGAACCATAACCCTCATCACCGAATAAGGTGATTTCGCATTCTTGAAGAATACCTGATTTTGATGATGATGTATCGTTAAATGGTAATGCCATGATGTTTTTTTATATTATTACGGACTGATTTCAAGGATAGCCCTGAAACCAACCAATAAAGGTTAGTTATTCTTTATGAAGCTGTGGTTATCGCAGACCAAATAGTTGAACCTGTAGTGTTTACGTATAGTCTAGTTGCTGTAGTTGAAGCTCCAGTATCTAGTCTTATAAATAATGAACCTTTGGCTGCACTTAATGTTGGAGCTGCTGTACCTGTATTGATAGATATACTACCAATAACTGCACCTGATTCAAGAATTGTGTTTGATGCTGATGATACTGCCATATTATTTGTTTAATTTTTTTAAAAGTTCCTCCTTTTTAAGTTCATACTTAACAGGATTTTGAACCTTGTAGATTTCTAATAATTTTGCAAAGTCAGAGTTGATTACAACTGGTGTAATTTCCTCCTCTTCGATTGATGTTTTCTTTATTGCCATAATATTGTTTTCCTTATGTGAGGGTTTGGATAATGGACTCGGTGGGGAGAAACATTACCCAAATCCCCACACAAGGGGATTATATTTATGCTGTTAAAGTAATATCAACAACTAGTGCTAGTTTTGAATACCATAGTTTAAATCCTATGTAACCAAATACTAGTAGTTCCATACCAGTTTTACCTGATACTGGCTTCTCTTCATATCTTATATCTCTTGGAGATGCGTAAGTTGCAGACTTTTTAACACCGAATACTCTGTGTCCTAGGTTTGTAACTGTTTTTGTTCCGATTGTTGCATCAGCGAAAGTTCCAGCTCTAGTTACGTAAATATCTACACCACCGTATTTAGTACCGAAACCGTTATTCAATGCTGAATCAGCAAAACTGAAACCGTTTGTCATTTGAGCTTGTTGTATTCCTGATACTTCTGTGTTTTCGATTACAAGGAATAGTCCTTTGTAAACATCGAAGTAACCTGATACCAATGCACTCAAATCTGCTATGATTTTGTTAATGTTCGCAACTGTGTTAAATCCACCTGCTGCTGTTGTATAAGCTCCTGTTGCATCTTCTGTAAGGTTATTGATTACAAAGTAGTCAATTTTATCCTTAACAGCGTACATCATTTCATTCATTCTGTTTGCATACATATCAAATGAAGTAAGAACTTTCTCAAAGTCAAAGATATGTTCTGCGATTTTAACTTCTTGGTCAACTGTCAGTGTATCGTCAGTTGTTGTGTAAGTTGAAACTGCATAAGTTCCAGTAATTCCTGTAACTGCTGCTGTCGGTTGAGAACCGTATGGGTTTTCAATTCTTTTTACGTCAGAGTTGTCTACATCACAGATTGCTTCTGCGATTAAGGCACGTCTTAGTAATTGCTGTAGAGTATTTTTAAAATACTTTTGTCTGTATGTGAAGGTCGATATTGTGTTCATGGGTTTTTTTAATTTTAATTATTTTATAAACCCCACCGAGTTTTTATTTAAGACCCATTCTTGCCTTAAACAACCTTTCTATTCCTTCATCACTGTCATCAAGTTTACCTTTTCTGGCATTGTCGAGGATTGTATCATCAGTTATCTTTGGACTAGCACGTCTAGCATTAGCAGTTGTTGAAACAGATTGGGAAGTTCTAAACTCCTCTTTTTCTGCCAACATACTTTTAACAACTGAACTTTTCAAAGCGTCTGCTACTGGTATTTTCTTGAAGTTGGCATATTCCAGCACATCATCAATATCTTCATCATTAACATTTGCTTTTGCAAGTGCGAATCCGTCTTTAACTGTTAAGGTTGTGTTAGTGCTTGTTTGAGTTGGAGATTTAACTGTCTTTTTACTTTCAGCTATTTCTGCTCTTCTCTTTTGGTCTTCATAAGCCTTTTTATTCTTTTCAGCTTCTGCTTTCCAATCGACTTGGTCGTTCTCGATTTCGTCATCTAAGTCTATTTCGAGTTCTGTATCTGTATCTTGAGTTAAAGTTTCCTCAATACTGTTGTTATCATCTTGCATATTTTTTTAATCTATTTTTTTTAAGCAGGTTAGATACCTTCTTCATTACTTATAATTATACACCTAGTTGAAAATAACGTCAAATTATTTTGAACTATTTGCTTTTGTTTTTAATTTTATATCTTCCTCTGTTAAAGGTTTACTGTTTGCTTTCTGATAAATTGTAGTGATAAGTCCCTCCGTAGTTGCTAGTATTATATTTCTAGCAATAACATTAGTTATATTTTCCTCTTTACTTTTAGTTTTTGAATATTCAACATCTGATATTGTAAGGTTTGTTTTTTCTCCTTTTAATCTTGATACTGAACTTCCAAAGAAATCAAGTATAAGAGGTAGATATTCTATATCTTTCTGTACTTGATACTCTGTTCTTTCTTTTAAGTTAAACTGAAACCAAAAGTCGTTTACTCCATGCAAATCTTCATCACCAGTTACTTTTGGTAATAATAGAGTTTCAATCTTATCTATTATTGCAGTTGGAATTAGTTTAAATAATTCTTTTTCAGCTGGTGTTATGTCTATACCTAGTATTACTTTTCGCAATACCTTAAGCATAGGTTTGTTTTCTTTGAAAGTTGGTGCAAACAAATCATATTCTGCTTGCATAAACTCTGCCTGTTCTTTTTCTGTTTGAAACATATTTTGATTTTATGTCCAAAGTAAACTTCGGACGTTAATTAATAATACCCCACCATATTAAAGCTATGTCATAGCTTGGGGTGCTTGTTGTGGTTGCATAGGTGTAGCTTGAGGTTGAGTAGATAACTCAATAGTTGAAACTTGTCCTGTCATCTCTAATATCTTATTAAATAGCATTTTCATATTAGGGTCTTGAAGTATTGCTGGATTACCTGCAACTGTTTGCATAACAGTAGTCAATGTAGTCATCACAGCTTCTTTGTCTGATTGCTCATTAGTTATTTCAACTTCTATGGCGTCCCAATTAATATCTAATATATCTTTCCAAGTTGTGTCGTCTAGTTCACTTGGTTTAATAAAGCGTTGATTACCCATCATTGATAGTTCACCTTGAAGATTAGCCGATTCTTCTGTTGTCATCTCTGCTTGTTGTTCACGAGTTGTTATTTCACCTTCCAAAGCTCTATCAATAATCATCTGATTAACTTTCTTGTTAGCAGTTCCTGTTATATACCATGTATCAAGTTGTTTAATACCAGCGTCATCTAACATGGCTACTATTTCATCTTTATTATTTAATTGTTTTCTTATGTAAGGTATAATCCACTCTCTAAACATTTCCTCAAGTGCTAATCCTTTATTCTCTGTCATCAATTCAAATAATGAATGTGATTCTTGATTTAGTATTGCAACCTGTCTATATGCAGTTCCTGATGGCATTGTAGCTCCTGATATAGCATCAGGAGTTGATGTTATCTCTTTAGCCTGTGTCTGCCATTGCACCATGAAATTTGTGATTGATGTAAGGTCATGTCCTTGATTATTTACTTGTGTCAAAGGTGAGTTCCCATCATGAATCATGATATCTCCGTTCTCAATAGCAGTTAAAGCATTACGCCCTGCATAATTCTTATCAGCAGTTTGAAATATTACCTTTGAGATAAGTTCCATTTGGTCTTTATAAAGTTTAACTGAATGGTTTGACATCCATTGTGCTTGAAATAAATGCTCAACAGCTCCAATACCCAAAGCTCTTCCATCTTCTTTTATTAAATCAGCTTTGTGATATTGTTGTTTTTTTATCTTACCACTGTATAAAGTAAAGTCCTCTTGGTCACCAACAAATGAAATGATATGTATTTGGTCTACATAAGTATCATCATCTTTTTCATTCTCTGTAAGCATTGATAAAGGAAGATTACCTTGTACCTCATACAATTCTATATAGTCTGCTAGTGTATCAACAGTTTGATTACCTATTGTTTGTCTTGTTTGTACTGATTCCAATAATCCTTTTACAACTTCTTGATTGTATATAGGGTTTGTTCTAAGCTGTGCTGGTGTTAAAAAGAACTTAAATATCTTAACATTGTTTTCAAAATCTATCTGGTCTGTTATTAGCTTATTCCAAGGTGTAACATTAATGTTCAACATTCCATCTTTCTCTACAAACTTTGTTACAGCACTACCATAACGAGCAAGTGTTCTACCCCAATCATTTAAGAATGAACCAAAGTTAACTTCTTTCATCCAGTTTTGTAATATGCAGTTTGCTAGAAATGCTGGTACAACCTCTGCTTGTTTAGTAGCTCGAAATCTTATGTTCTTTCTATCAATATCTGTTGCTCTCATCCAAATATTTGATACAGCAGTTACTATGTTGAAAAAAGGTTTCTCTCTACCTAAAGCGTCTGTTGAACCTGATATATGTTTAGAGTTTAAATAAGCTTCTATTGTTGAAATAGTTTCATATTGAGAAAAATCCACATATTGTGATATGTTTGCTACTCCATTGATATATGAGTTTTCTCTTTCTTTAACGAGTTGTGTTATTGATTGCATTTAAAATTCGTCCCACCGAATTTTTATTAATTATATAAAACTGTTATGTTAGCAGTACCTCCTACTGTTACAAATAGTCCTGTACTAAATACAACCCCTGAACCAAAGTTAATAACTTGAGAACCTGCTGCAGGGAAAGTAAAAGTACCCATTATATCATTTACAGCTGTTGTTCCATTTGAGAACTTAACTGTTCCTGATGTATGAGAGTTTACAATCACACCTCTTACTGACCCACTTCCTGTCTTTACCAACCCTGATGATGTTGTATTCAAGAAACGAACTGCTGATGTAAGCACGTTACCTGATTCATCCTGTTGAAATACATTTGTTGCTATGTTTGCCATATTATTTATTTAAATTAATTATTATAACTTAATTATATCTTATTACTTTTATTTTGTCGAATTTAAGTTTTGTCTATGAGTATTTTTATTAAATTGTTCTGATAGTCTTGATTCTGTGATATCGCTTCTTGGTTTGATTGCGTTGAAACCGTACCTAATTGAATCAATCAAATGGTCATAACCTTGCTCTGGTATATTTGTAATCCTATTCTCCTTGTCCCTTTTCCAAATGTAGTTATGATATTCCATTGTTAAGTTCTGTGAACGCTTTGTAACTGATATCTTTTGATTTTGAACATACTGTATACCTTGTAAGACTGAACCTGCACCCTTTTCAGTTGGTAATATGTTTACACCATATACACGTATCTCATCAATACTCTTAGGCTCTGCACTATCAGCCATAACAAGTGCTTGAGGTAAGTTTAATAATATCTTTGCAATACGTTCATTAGTCAATCCTTTTGAATATGTAATCTCATCAAGTATAAAACCCCCATTGTATTTGTAAATAGCTGTAATAGCAGTTGGGTCATTAGTATATCCAAAGTCTAGTCCATAACATTCAAGTCTTGCTTCATGTGGTAAGTCATCAATGAAATTCCAATCTTTAAATATTTTAAGCTCATGTGATTGTGGTTCACCTAACCATTTATGTTTATACAGTGATGGTCTGTTCTGTCTATCATCTTCCATTTCAAGTCTTATAACCTCTGGCATGTAACCATATTTCAATGCAATGTCATAGTTCAAATTAAGTAACAATGTATTAGGTCTACCTTCAATAACTAAACGTCTGTGTACTGGGTCGGTTTCAGTCAATCTGTTGTATGTGTAAATAAGTTTTGACCCTTCCTTTCTAACTGTAGGTGTTAAAATTTCAATAGACTTCTCTGAAATAGTTTGTGCCTCCTCAATCCATGCAATATCAATACCCTCAATAGATTTTATTGATTGTTCATTGTGATGTAATCCTTTGAATAGAAAGTCTGAACCTGTAATTTTGTTTACAATGGATTTGTCAGTAACCTCAAAGTCAGTCAAGCCATATTCATTTATCAAATCAGATAATAGTTGGTGTGATGATTCTGATATAGAGTTTTGAAACTCACGAAAACAACCAATACGTTTTTGCCCCATACGTGCTTGTATTAAAAGATAACGTGCAACTGTATGAGATTTTAATGAGAAACGACCTCCCCATATCGCAGCCTCACGCCAGTTGTCATCAAACAATGGTTTGTATTCTATAGGTATATTTACAACAACAGTGTTATTTTCTTTCATCAAATTTTACTAATAGAGTTGAGCTTTGTAATTTTTCTCCGTCTGATACTACATCAAGTTTATCTCCATATTTCTTTGGTATCATTTTAGACATAGACCATTTCATATTATCAGATTTCATTTTGTATGCAGTCATGACAGCCTGAACATTAAAGTCAGATGTTTTTGCATATTGTATAGCTTCTTCATTGATTTCATTCAAATCTTCATACTGTGCTTCTGCTCTATCCTTACAAGCTTTCTCGTATTGTTTGGTAAAGTCTTCATATAAAGGAAACCAATCATAAATAGTTGATATATCTGGCATATCATCTGCACGACAAACAGCTCTAAGTGATTTACCTAAAGCTATTTCCTTACATATTTTACTCGCTAACTCGGGAGTATATTTTGTTGGTCTACCTATCCTTTCCATATAGGTTTATATTCTTTTATTTTATTAATAATATTTTGTTTTAACTTATTTAAAACATCTTCTTCTTTATCTGTTGATATTATATCACAAACTATCTCAATCATATCAGTACCTTCCTTTGTATCTTTTGTTATCTCATTACCTTGCTCATCAATATATGCTTTAGCTATATACTTATAACCTCTAAATCCTTTTTTCTTCTCTTTGTTATATATTATCATATTTTTATAGCTATTATGGTAAGTAATATTAATCCATATAATCCAAATATTAATTTTGTGTACTGTACAATCGTTTCTTTACGACTCATCTCAAACGTATTCTTCAAATCTTTTTTTAATGTCTTGGATTTCTTCATCTGTAAAATTAAATATTTTTTTTAATAATTTCCATACCATAATATTATTATACCATTTGATTTGGATATTTCCAACCTTTATCCTTTGCTAACTGTTTTCTCTGTTCAATGGTCATTCCTCCAAAGTCATAATCCTTTTTATATACTGACCAGTACATATCCTCCCAATGTAATATTAAGTTATCCATATTGATATTCTGTACTGCTGATTTATAGCCCTTTCTAGCACTTGGTATGAGTAGTGATAATCTTAATAACAATACAACCGCTTTTACTTTCTTAACCCATGAACATGTACCATTCATTTGCCTTTTATCCATTATATTAACCAATCGTGATAATTCTTTAGGTTTTAATAGTTTCTTCTTAGTTGTCATTGAAAATAAGTCTTTTAACCTTTGCTTATAAGCGTCATCATTATCAATTATCCTACAAAATATCTCTGACACCTTATCTGCTTTATCCTCTGGTATCAAGTGTCTTAGAAACTCAAATATCATGTATTGTAGCTCTCTTGCAAACTTTGATATGTGTTTATCCTTTAACATTATAGGCGACATTATTCTATGTCCTAACCATGTAAAAGGTTGTATTAGGTGATTTCTAAAGAATATAAGAGTTAAAACAGTAGGTATTATGAATAATGGTTTTGTTAATAACTTTACTCCTTCAATGAATACTGATTTAGCTTGATTAGTAGACCATAGCATATCATTAGTAACATATCCCTCAAATGGAAACTCTGCACCTTTTATATACATTTTAAAATCATCTCTAAAATCTAAAGACTCTATCTGATAATGCTCCCCACCTTCATTTTGTATCTGTTGTCCTCCTGTCTGATATAAAAAACACTCAACTGGTATTTTTATATCTTCTGGTCTAACTACTTTTTCTGCCATTATGCTTTTCTTAACATTTTTAATGATTCACCTGGGAAAGTAAGTGTTTGTGCAAAGTCTAAATCTTCAAGTCCTGATTCATCTATAACTGATGGATTGGCTATTGTGTAGTAGTCAAATGGTGCTATTCCTGTACCATAAACAATACATTTTCTATCTTTCCAAACATTATCACCTGATATAGATGCTCCTGTTATTAACACTTTATCACCTTTTTGAAACTTACACTCACTCCAATGTCTATTTTTTCCAAATTTTTCACCCCTACTAACAAGTTCACTGGCGTATGAGTTATCATGTTCTCTTTTTATAGAACCATATTTAGCTTCATACTCCTCAACTGTCATAGGTGTATTTAAATCTTCTGGTAATATTTCCATATTATTTAATACAACTTAATGATTCAGATACAGCTAGTCCATTTCTTTTTATAACCTGTCCATAACAAGTTATAGCACCATCTTTAAACTTATATGTTGTTAATTGATTTTGTGATTGGAAGGTTCCAAATATCTCTGTAGTTTCTACTCTTAAGTCTAATGCCGCTGCTATAGCTACTGTTGATATTAACAACCCACCGATTATTATTATTGTTTTCATGTGTTTATTATACCATAAAAAGAATGTATTTTGCAACTATATTAGGGATTTATAGTAGTCTATCTTCTTAAGATAATCTTCTTCTGTCCATTTTTTAAAGTCTTTGTTTTTTCTTTGGTATAGCTCTTTAGATTTTTCTCCTAGTCTTAAACTGTATTCGTATTGGTTACCTCCAAGATTTATATTGCAGTGATAGCATTGTGCATGTACATTCTCCTCGTCAAAGTATAAGTCTATTCCACCTATTGCTTTTGAAATAAAGTGTCCAGCGTGTATTCCTGAACCTTCTCCTATTCTTCCACAAGTAAAGCATGTAAAGTTATCACGTTGTCTTATGTAGAGAGAGAACAAAGTCCATAGTTTTCTCTTTAGTAAGCCTACAGGGGTTTTAGTAACCTTCTTTATCTTAGTCTTTTTCTTTAGAGGACTTCTTTTTAAAGTTTTAGTTCCTCGCTTTATTTGTGTGCGTTTCATTTTCTTTTAATATTTAAGTCAGTTAAATTACCATACCACTTACACTTGTGCTTTATTTCAAACTTTTCAATGAACTTCCAGTATTCATTTAAGAATATTTCTTTAAGTTCTATTTCTTTTTGTGTCATATAATTATTATATAATCTTTTTTAAATAAGTGAAAGTTTCTGTGTCATAGGTATGTTCCCTATGAAATTCATGATGGTGTTTTGAACATAAGTATCTTACTTTTAAAGGAAAATTATAGTCATCATGGTGAGCATGTGTTTTTAAAGTTCCACAATTCTCGCATGGCAAATTTTTTACATTACCCTTTTTTATTTCTACAGAATATAAATAACGGGCTTTTGTTTTTTCAGGAAAAGTAAACCTATAGTTTTTTTGTTGTTTTTTTACAGACTCTTTATTGTCATGTAAATATCTGTTAATTTTTAACTTATGTTTTTCTCTATTTCTCCAATACTTATTACGAGATAATATTCTATATTTTTCTGGATTATTTAAACGTTTTAATCTATCTCTTTCGTTATTTTTTTTCCTTTTTTCAACATAGTAAAGCTCATCTCGTATTTTTTTTATTTTTTTTGGTTTCAAAGATTGTAAATATTTTCTTTTTTCTTCAAGTTTATCTTTGTTTTTTATTCTATATTGTCTAATATACTGTTTTCTATATTCCTTTAATCTTATAGCTCTTTCATATATGTCTTTTATTTTTTCAGGTTTAAGTTTATATACACCTAAAGACTTTGTGTATTGCTCTGGGTATCTTTCTATAAACAGTTTTAATCTATCTTCTTTTGTTAATTCTTGCATTTTATTATGCGTCTTCTCCATACACCACTTACGATGAATGTATAGAGAAAATGCCGTAAGTTAATCCTAAATCTAATATTTGTCTAGGACTATTTTCAGTATAGCACACTTGCTTATTTAAAACAAATATGCTATGATTATATTAGAACTTTAAATAACTTGCATTAGTGGTGATTTATAAATTATAATAAAGACATCGGATAAGTACAAACATATTCGATTGAAATATTACCACCACTGATTATTAAGAGCCTTGCTCAGAGCAAAGAAAGAGGGGAAACCCATAGATGCCAGTGGTCATCTGTTTGTAACTTTCTTTCTCTGAACTGGGCTTTTAATTTATAAAAATATATATGGCAACAAAAAGAATGGTTAGCTTGAAGATAATTGATAGTGATGCTTTTATGGATATGAGCCAAACAGCACAACTATTATACTTTCACTTAGCTATGAGAACAGACGATGATGGATTTATTGGTAATCCTAAGAAGATAATGAGAATGATAGGTAGTAGTGATGATGATTTAAAGATACTTTTAACAAAAAACTTTATTATTGGATTTCAAAGTGGGGTAATAGTAATAAAACACCATAGAATGAATAATAATTGGGATAGTCACAACTGTAAAAGAACTCAGTATTTAGATGAGTTTTCAGGGTTATTTATTAAAGAAAATGGTGCTTATACCCTTGATAATAAACAAGGTTTACCTGTTCAGACTGAAATCAGACTGAAATCAGACGGAAACCAGTCTTTAGAAGAGAATAGAATAGAAGAGAAGAAAACATATAAAAAAGACATTACAACTAAAGTTGTGGGGGAGTCTTCTGAAGAGTTTAACTATGCAGATTACCTAAACACAATGAAAGAGGATAGTAACAAAGCAATCCAACTTATTAGGGTTTTCTTCATGGAAAAGAAACTCAAGTTCAAGACCAAGAAAGAAGTCCAGTTTGCTATTACCAGAAATATTAAAGAAGCTAACACACTTATGAAGACCTTTGAGATAGATGATGTGATTGAAGCGATTGAGTTTGTTAAAGATAAATACCCAGATATTTGGACTTTAGAAACATTATCAAAATATCTAATCAACCACAGAATAACAAAATAATGGAAACAATATTCACAGACCTAGATGTATTTGAAATAAATATTAAATCTTGGCTACTAACAAACGATTTTACTAAGTGGAATAATGTTTATAAGTTTGCTCATGAGAGAAACCTTGAGTTTGGATTACCTGAAAAACTTGTAAACGATACTTGTGTAGGTCTTATTAAGAAATTAGAAGATGAAAGTTTAAAGGCTATCATCGAGAAAGAAAACATCATGCACCCTATTGAGTTGGTTTCTTTGTATGAAAGTTCAGAAGAACACATCAAAGGATTAAACGATGAGAAGTATGCAACAGGGGTTGAAGAACTAGACAATGCTTTAGAGGGAGGTTTACAAGCCGAGAACCTAGCAGTTATATCAGGTTACACAGGTGAGGGTAAATCTTTGTTTGCTATGAAGATAACATCTCACATGATTAAAAATAATATACCTTGCCTATGGTTTCAGTTTGAGTTACCACCATCAGAGTTTTATAGAAAGTATCAGGCTCTAGGAATTACTAGCACTATGCCAATATACGTTCCTAAAGTTTATGCCACAGCTACAATGGACTGGGTAGAAGCTCACATAATTAAATCAAGAGAGAAAGGTGTTAAGGTTGTAGTGTTTGACTTACTAGACTTCTTACAAAGTGGTAAGAGAAGAATACAAGATAAAAACCAAGAAGATGCAGAGATAGTTACACGCTTGAAAATGATTGCTAATAAATATAAAGTTGCAGTTATCTTAATGGCACACGCAAGAAAGCCAAGTGGTTATGAAAGAGAACCAACAATCTATGACATCAGAGGAACTGGTGCTATTACAGGAATTGCTAACTGGGTATTAACAGTTTACAGAATTAAATATGAAACTAAAGGTGAGTATGTAAAAGAAAGTAACACACCTTACTCATTGTTTAGTCTTCAAAAAAACAGAATCAACGGAAAAGAGTTTAACATGTATGGAAAATATGAGGATTGGGAGCTTGAAATGGTTGAACCTAGTGAAGCTATGGATGAAAGAAAAGCAGGAGGTCCAAGTGCTTATGCAGAGATAATGAAAAAAGACAAATTAAGGAAAGAGTTCAAATAGTCTTATTTTATAAGGCTAGAATAATCCACAATTTATCATTTGTAAATAGTTGACTTTTAATTATGGTTAAAGTAATATTAAGACATAGCCAGATAAACCATATCAATAACATTATAGGGCTATGAAATAAAACAATGCCAAAAACATTAACATATAAAAAAGATAATAAGACTTACAATCTAAAAATCACATCAGTTACAACATTAAACAACTGGGCTAACTATCTACAATCATTATCAATTAATTATTCTATAAAATAAATATATGATAAAAATATCAATCGAACCTAAAACAATATCAGACCATAGAACTTATGTGGCTATAGCAACAGTAAATCTATTTGATAAATACTTCGCTACAGGTAATACCCACACGCAGGCACTTAACAACATAATTAAATTAATTAAATAATATGAAAACATCACAAATCAACTTCGTTAAAAGCGAATTAAAAAAGAATGGATATATCAGTCGTAACCATTGTTTGAGAAATCACCTAACAAGACTGGGTGCAATTATAAACACCTTAATAGCAGATGGTTATGTATTTCACAACTTCTCAAAGAAACCAAATGGTAATTACTGGGGAAGAATAGAGAATGTAGGCTATGGTAAAAATGACTTTGTTTACACATTAAGAAATAAAAAAATAAAATAATGACAACAACAAAAACAACATTAAGACTTATTGAAAAGATAGCTAAGATAAAACAAGAGATAGGTGTTATGTCTAAAGACCTGACAAACCCATTCTTCAAGTCTAAGTATCTTGATATAAACCAATTACTTGAAAACATTAAACCTCTTGAGGAAAAATATAGAGTATCTATTACTCAACCTCTAACCCATGTAGGTGAGAAACCTGCTATAGCACTTGTGATTGATGACCTAGATTCAGACCCTAACTTTGAAAAAGAAAAAGATATGCAAATCAGAGAAGTTACTATACTACCTGAAAATACAGACCCTCAAAAAATGGGTTCAATAATTACTTATTTCAGAAGATATACTTTAGTGTCATACTTTGAAATACAAGCCGAAGATGACGATGGAAATCATGGAGCTAGTAAAGGGGTCATATCATCACCTAAAGTTGCTACTACAGGGCAAATAAAGCCAAATAACAGCATGTTAAATGCTAAACAGAAAGCACAAAAGGCAATAGAAGATACAAAGACATTAGAGGAACTTGAAAAGGTAGCACAACAAATAAAAAACTCACACATACTTTCTTCAAAAGAAGTTGAAAGTCTAATGAGTGAAGTTGATAATAAGGCTATGGACTTTGAATAACCAACTTATTGGTTGGGAGCAGTAGATTTTTCACTCGATATGGTTTAGGTCTACTGCTTTCAGGCAATAATGATTGGGGATTGGTGGGGGAAAGTTACGAAGCTTGTATAGAATCAACAGAGCCTCAATGAGAAGCATCCCATTGAACAGCTAGTTGAGCTTCCCCACCAGTTTCTAAAACTGAATTATAAATTAATTTAAAACAAAAATATGAATAAAGAACCATTAGTTTTCGCAGACGGAATGAATATATACCCACCTAACGAAAAGACAAAGTCTTTCTTATTTGCTAATGCAAGTTTCAATGTAAAAAAGTTTAAAGACTTCCTTGACCAAAATGTAGACGAGAAAGGATATGTAAAGGTAAAGTTTCCAATATCTTCAAAGACAAATATGCCTTATGCAGTATTAGATACTTTCAAACCACAACCAAAGCCAGAAGTTCATGAAGAATATAATGCCGATGAAATCGGATTCTAAATATATGCAAATAATACAAATATTAATTAATCATAAAAAAGAACTGATAGGATTAGGTAATGATGGTAGAGTTTATCTAAGTGATGAAGAAACTGGTTTTTGGATATTATTAAAAGATAAATCTT
>Ga0181355_1000199_pt1 | contig 24425 bp, 29 predicted proteins | sample Fa13VDMM15DN_FD_130099 | JGI IMG/M metagenome (GOLD analysis project Ga0181355, IMG submission 130099) | Freshwater viral communities from Lake Michigan, USA - Fa13.VD.MM15.D.N | ecosystem: Environmental > Aquatic > Freshwater > Lake | place: USA: Michigan | collected 2013-09-23 | reverse complement strand
TATGGCAAAAAAACCTCGTCACATTCTTGGCTACTTGAACGATCCGTCCACTTGGGACAAGGCTGCGTTTGAGACTGCCATTCGCGCAGAAGTCGAAGCCTCGACAGGAACGCTCACGGCCTCTGATGAACTGCTAATCGGCACATTGGTCATCACGGTTGACAGCCTGTTGACTGCTGAAATCAACATTCGTGAAGCAGGTCATGTCACGGTCTACGGCAACAACGAAGGCGTGACAGCTTGGTTCAAGATTCGCACTGAGATGGCTGACAAGGCTATCAAGATGCTGGCTGAACTAGGTCTTGTGGCCCGTGGTCGCCCAAAGTTGAAGGCAAAAGTGAGTGATGTAGATGAGCTATTCGCCACTGCTTAACCCTGCGTTTGAGTATGCGGTATCGGTAACTAGGGGTGACATTCAGGCTTGTGAGGATGTCAAACTAGCTTGCCAACGGTTTTTGGATATGGTCGAACGTAAGGATGCGCCTTACGAATTTGTCCCTGCCAAAGCCGAACACATCCTAAAGTTTGTCCGATTCTGCCGCCATGTCAAAGGACCAGATGCGGGAAAGCCTATAGAGTTGCAGCCGTTTCAGGTCATGTACTTGGCGGCTATTTACGGGTTCCGCGACAGGCGCGACCACTCTATGCGGTGGGTGACGGACGTTATTTTGTTCGTTCCTCGCAAGTCGGGCAAGACCACCATTGCTTCCATCATTGCGCTTTATGAGTTGCAGTTTGGGGACGCTGGCGCTGAAGTGTTTACCTTGGCGACCAACAGGGATCAGGCATCTATTTGCTTTGATTCGTCCAAAGCCATTGTGGAAAACATGAAGCCCGAGTTGGCTTGCAAGTTCATTCCCTACCGCAGCGAACTGAAAAAAGCCGGTGATTCGACTTCCACTTATCGGGCGCTGTCCCGAGAGAACCGAAAAACTGGTGACGGTAAAAACCCATCTTGCGCCATGATTGACGAGGCAGCGCAGATTACTGAGAGGCAGTCGATTGAGGTTTTGCACTCGGGCATGGGCGCTCGGAAGAACCCATTGCGGATGTATTTGACGACTGCCAGCTTCACCAAGGAAACCAAGTTCTTTGAGGATTTGTCCCATTTTCGCAGCGTCTTGCGTGGGGCTGCTCCTGATTCATACCGTTGGTTTGGTCTGTTGTACAGCATTGACCCCGGTGACAATTGGGCTGACCCGACTGTGTGGGGCAAGGCAAACCCGATGCTCGGGGTTTCTGTCACTGTGCAGCACATCCAGCAAATGGCTGAAGAAGCAGGGGCAAAACCAGCAAGCCTGAACGAGTTTCTGTGCAAGCAATTGAACATTTATGTGTCTGCCAATTCTGCTTGGATTGACCGCAGATATTGGGATGACTCCATTGCGCCCATGCCAGAGGAAAAGCCCGAGGCTACATTTGTTGCGTTTGACTTGGCGCATACCCGAGACTTAAACGCTGTTTGCACTTTGCACAGATACAGCGAAGAAAATTTCTACGCCAAGTTTCAATTCTTTTTGCCGCAAGAGTCAATTGAGTTAATTCCCAACCACTACAAGAGCATTTTTGCTCAAGCCCATGCAAGTGGCATTTTGAGGCTTACACCCGGCAACGTGACTGACTTGAATGAGGTTGAGTCGTACATCAAACAGGAGTGCGAAAAGCACGAAGTTAAGGCTGTCAACTTTGACCCCTACAACGCTGCCGCACTGGTGGCGAACCTGTACGCTGAAGGCTTGCCGGTGGTCAAGGTCGGTCAGGGTATGGCGGTGCTGTCAAATCCGTCCAAATCAACCGAGCAACTGATTCTCAAAAAGGCAATCCACCATGATGGCAACCCTTTTGTTGGATGGCAACTTGGGAACTGCGAGGTTTACACTGATGTCAACGGAAACGTGAAGGTTCGGAAGAACGAAGCCGATCCCTCTGCCAAAGTGGACGGTATTATTGCCATGATTATGGCTATTCACGGGCATCTTGATAACGTATTTGTCAGCGAATCATTTGGCTTTAGGTCGTTAGAATGGTAAAGTGTTGGAAATTGAGGGGAAATCATGGCAATTTTTGACATTTTCAAGCGCAAAAACACTCAGTCTGAGAGCAATACATTGTTCGGTCAGACAGCCTTGGGCAATAACATTGTCTATCAAGGAAGTGACAAACGTGCTGGTGTAAATACCCAAATCCTCTATGTCACCACTGCCAGCACCACAAATGCTGGTCGTCCGGTGGACATGTCGGTGCTGACACGAAACAGCACTGTTATGTCCTGTATTGGGGTCAAGGCTCGGGCGCTGGCGCAGTTGCCAATCAAGATTTGCTGCGAGACAGCAGACGGTAAAACCGTTGATGCGATTCGTGGTGAGGGTGTTGGCCCAAGAGACAAAGCCAAAGCCAAGCAAGTTGCCAAACTATTGGGACACCCCAACAACTTCCAGTCGAAATACGAGTTTTGGTATCAGTGGCTGATGTGGTACGAGTTGTCTGGTGAAGCCTTTACCCTGTGGTGGAGGAAAGACCAGAACAGTTCCACCGAGACTCCGCTGGAAATGTATGTGCTGGATTCAACGCTGATTGCAGTGAACATCACGCCCACTCGCTACCCTACATTTAGGCTGTCTACGCCCTCCTACGGCTTTAACAAAGACCATGAATTCAAGTATTTCCAAGTCATGCATGGCAAGGAAATGGCTTGGCAGGGTTCTGCTGGTTTTAACAAAGGTATTTTGGCAACCGAGTTGGTTGGCTTGGACCAAGACATTGATTTGTACGCCAATTACGTTATGCAGAATGGCGCCAAACCATCTGGAATGTTTGTGACCGAAGCAGTCATTCCTGATGGCAAGTTCAAAGAGATTGCGGCTCGTCTGAAGGAGACATGGAACAACATGGTCGGGTCCAAGCAGTCCGATCCGTCCAAGCCGGGTCAATCCATGCTGCTCGACCAAGGCATGAAGTATCAGAAGCTGGACATGTTGACCCTGCAAGACGCTGACGCTGCGGCATTGAAGTTGCAAACCATGCGCCGAATCTGCGGCTTGTTCGGTGTGCCGCCTTCTATGATTGGCATCCATGATGGCAAGTTCAACAACAGCCAAACGGCTTTGGACGAGTTTTACAAGACCACCATGTACCCTACCATTGTGAACATTCAACAAAAACTGACTGCTCACTTGCTGGAGGGCTACCCATCGTTGTGCGTGGAATTTGACACCAAGGATTTCCTCAAAGGCGCTCCATTGGACCAAATGAACTTTGCCACTGCTGGCGTTTCTGGTGGCATTATGACCCCCAACGAGGCTCGCAATTATATGAACCTTTCCTCTGTGGAAGGTGGTGACGAGTTGGTCAAAGATGCCAAGCCAGCCGAACCTGTACCCGGCTCAAGCGCCCAAGATACTGGTGGCGGCGGTGGAAATCAGACCAAAAAGATGAACATTGGTAAAACTTGATAAAAAATGCGTACTGATTCACAATATCTGGTAGCATTAGCACAACAGGTCAAACGACCTCATAAACAGTTGCCTGTACTTTTAGGGCAACCCCCTAAAATACAGGACAATAATCAATCCATTGCTTTAGGGGCAATCAATGAAGACATTGAATCTAATTTGCGAAGCCAAGTTGAACTTGACGGAAAAAGCCGAGAACGGCGAACCGACAGGTTTGATTGAGGCTCGCGTTACCACTTGGGGCGCTCGGGAAGGCGCTGATGGACGTAAATTCTTCTACAAGCCTGAAGGCTTTATGCAATGGGCAGAAGATTTCGCAAAAAGTGGTCGTCCTCTCCCGATGTACGTCAATCACAATGACAGTTCCATTCCTTGCGGCGAGTGGACTTCCATTGAAATGGATGACGATGGCATGAACGCTTGTGGTCGTTTGTATGTAAACACCACCACTGGCTCTGACCTCTACCAAGTTATGAAAGAGTCGCCAATGATGTTTGGTGGCGTGTCTGTCAGTGCTTACGCTGAAGAATATCAATGGGTCAGGGAAGATGGCGAAGCAATGACCATTGGTTCTGATGACCCATACGAGTCTGGTTATTTCCAAATCACCAAAGGTGGCTTGCGTGAAACCAGCGTGGTCATGCACCCAAATAACACCAAGGCAGAAATCAAAAAGTTGGAGTATTTCCGACCTGATGGCTCTGCCGATTTAAAAGTTTTGGAAGAAAGTCTGCGGGATGCTGGCTTGTCCAAGAGCGATGCGGTCGCTGCCGCATCAACATTCAAGAAAGTTTTAGAGCAGCGTGATGCTGTGATTGAACCCATTGAAAATGCGCCTCAACAGAGTGATTCTGATGCGGAAGCGACCGAAGCGGAAATTCTCGCGGCTCTTGAGCAACGTGAACTTCTAAAACTCCTCGACAAACGACTTAAAGGTTGAATCATGTCTAAAGAAATCATCGAAAAATTGGATGCTATCGAAGCTAAACAAGCCGAAAGCATCACCGCTGTTGAAGCAAAAATCCCTGCTGCTGTTGAGGCTGTTAAAGCCGAAATGCAAGAGATGGTGTCTGCTCTGGAAGCCAAAGTTGCTTCTATTCAAATGCCTGAATTCATTCGCACACCCGCAAAAACTGTTCGCCAAGATGTGAACCGTTCGGTGCGTGAGCAACTGAGCCAGTTCTACAAAGGCAACAACCGTTTGGAAAAAGAACTGCAAATCTTTGCAGACGAAAGCCAAATGGATGCGTACCTGAAAGAAGCCTCTGCTTTGACCGCTGGCGGTGATGGCAAGGGTGGTCGTACTGGCTACGATCCTACCTTCACGGCTTTGCGTTTGTTGAACCCAATGCGCGGTATCTCTCGCACTGTGGCTACTGATGGTTCCTCGTACCAGTTTCGCGTGCGCACAGGCAATCCGGGTGAAGCATGGGGCTATTCGATTCAGAACAACGGCGCAGCCACTACTGAAGACACCAGCATCTGGCAATTGGTTATGCAAGACCTGAACGTGCAGTTCCCAATCCGTACTGCTGCGTTGGACGACATTGATGGTTTGGAAGCTGTTGTTGTTGACGACATGCTGGCCTCATTCGCAATGAGCGAGGCCCAATCCATGATTCAGAACAACGACCAAGCCGCACAATCCGTCAGCAACCCCTACGGTGGCACAAACGGTCTGCGTGGTCTGGATCAGTACGCTGGTTCTAACGCCACTTACACTGGCGGGACAACTTCTGCTGCTGCTTTTGGCACTTCTGGCACTGGCTCTACAAGCGGTCTGCACTCGTTGGCTACTTATGACCAGATCACCACCAACGGCAACACTGTTGGCGCTAACAACATCCAATACAAGGACGTTATTAACTTGGTGATGGCACTTCCGCAGCAGTATTGGACCGCAAACGCTAAGTTCATGGTCAGCCCTATCTTGGCTCAAGCAATCCGTGGTCTGCAAGACACCAATGGTCGTCCAATCTTCAACTCTATGGAGTCGTTGAATTCGGAAGGCATCATTGGTCAAATGTTGGGCTTTGATGTGGTGATGAACAAGTATCTTGATGCTCCGTTCCAAGCCGCAACTGGCGCTGCTGGCACTAACAGCTTGTACCCAATGTATTTTGCTGATTTTTCGCGCTTTCACACAATCATAGACAGGCTGAACATGGTTATGCGCCGCTATGACCAAACTTTACCCGGAAGTATTACTTTTTACGGGGAAAAGAGACTTGCGACCTCAGTTCGTGATCCGAATGCGGGTGTGCGCTATCGCTCGACAGGTACATCGACCTGATAAAACGGAGGGGGGTAATTCCCCCTCCTTTTTGTGCCAACAATTTAGGAACTGTTATGACCATCACCGAACGCATCCTGTCTGGAATTAAGCAAACATTGGAAACTGGCGATAGAGTCACGATTGACTTGCGCGAGGCATCTGCCATCACTGGTTCAGGCTTGAATGTCGGTGGTCGCACTCACTTTGATGAAGCATTTGCTGCCCTGCGATATGCCAACCCGTTTCGTCAAGGCGCACGAAACATCAAAGTACCCGGAAATTCTGCTGTTCAGTTTGTCTGCAAAACTGGTAACGCTGCAAACAGCACAAACCCTTGGGGCTACACAGTCAACCCCAACAGTGGTTCACCCAACATCAACACAAGCATTTGGCAATTGCCAACTCGCGTGATTTCTGCACAATTGCCCGTTCGTTCGGCTGTTCTGTCGGATGTCAATGGACTGAACGCCGAATTGGTCGAAGACCTAATGATGGAATTTGCCCAACTTGAGGGCGCATCGTGTGGCCTCAACAATGACCAAGCCGGTTCAGTCACTACCTCCACTGGTGGCACTGATGGCTTGCGCGGCCTAAATAGCTACCCCGGCGCTGCTGGTGCAACCGCTGCGTTTGGTACAAGCGGCACAGCGATTACAAACGGCTTGCACACTTTGGCTACCGTGGGGTACAACAACACTGGTGGCCTTGAAGCGGAAACATTGTCTGCAATGGCAAATGCTCTGCCAGCGCAATACTGGTCTATGCCGGGTACTGCTTGGATGATGCACCCAACAGCCATTCAAACCCTGCGTAACTATGCTCACGGCAGTGGCGGCTACTCGTTCATTGACATTGGCTCCGCTGAAGCCGGTTCGTTGCTTCATGTATTTGGATTCCCGGTGATTCCAAACCCATATTTGGACGCAACAGGTGTTGTTGGTTGCAAGTCAATGTACCTTGCCAACTGGCCTCGTTTTATGACCATTGCTGATGTGGAAGAAATGACCATTCAGGCAATGGAACAGACAACGCCCGGTTTTGTGACCATGTATGCTGAAAAGCGTATGGTCAGTTCTGTGCGTGACGTTTTTGCTGGTGTTCGTTCAATTGAGACTTAAACATGAGCGTTGACAACTATCAATACGCTGCGCCTTTTGGGGCGCAAACACGCAATCCGTTCAACTATGCAAAGGTTGAGCAGATTGGACGAGATAGTTCGACAGCATGGTTGACGCTTGATGAAATGACCAACCAACTGAACTTGTTTGACGATACAAGTCAGGACACATACATTGCAAGCCTTGGAATCGCCACCAGACAGGCGATTGAGGATTACTTGGGGATGTCTATCCTCCCGGTAACTTATCGCGTCTGGTACGGTTCTGAGAGCCTTGTAGCGTCACCAATCAGTCTTGATCTTCCTGAAGTCAGTCAAAACACAAACCCGGCACTTTCTGGTGTGACAATTAATTCGGTTGGTTATTGGAACGATGCTTTCCCGCCAGTGTTCCAAACGATTACAAACACCAATTATTTTTACGATGCCTCGGGTAATAAAGTCATCGTAAATAATTTGCCGACTGATGTGAATTCGGTGATGTCTGCGCCAATCATTGTGGAATATTCAACTGTTGCAAATCCATTGGCAAATTATCCTGTGATTAAACAGGCTGGCTTGCTTTTGCTGACTCACTTGTACAACAACCGAGCCAATGCGACAGAGACAAAATTGAAAGACATTCCGTTTGGCGTGACAACGCTTTTACGCAGTTACAAACCCCTCGTAATGTGAGCACAAAATGGCAATTGCTCGTTTTGAGAACATCAACATCAACAACTTGACTTTTGGCAAGTCTGATTTTGGTGAGCAATCGACAACGCAAACATTGTGGTTTGCGACTCGCGCTCGGGTTGCTGCCGTTGCCAACAGCCTAAAGATTGCTGATAAATATCGGCTTTATCAAGACATGACGACATTCACGCTGAATTACACGCGAAACATGAAAACGATTATGGACAGTCAAGACCTGTACTCAATTACATGGCGCGGTAAGGATTGGCGAATTGACAATGTGCGCGAGTCGGATGATCGCATGACGGTGCTGTTTACCTGTTATCGTTCTGACCCTGTTACGGCGGTGTAATGGCAACTCAATTAAACCCTGTTGTTTATGGCAAGGCTATCCAGTACCAACTGGAAAACATTGTCACGCCTGTGCCCGTTTATGCCGCTTTTAACCGCAATTTTTCAACGCAGCCCAAATTCATTACTTGGATGCTACGAAACGTGCATCAGCCGGTTTATACGGGAACGCAGCAAAGCAACAAGGGAATCGACAGACCGATATTTCAGATTTCTATTTTCACTCAACAGATTGAAGATGGTTTTACAATATCGAATCAGATTTTGCAGTCCCTGCATGGATACAGTGGATTGTTGGGAAGCCCGGCAGATGGATTTTACATCTCAAAAGCAGATGTCATGTGGCTTTACAACAGTTACAACAACGAGGAAAAAATGGCGCAAATCTATTTGGATTGCACCATTGACATTCCAGCCTAATATAAGACAATTGTTCAACTTTTGAAGGATACTCAAAATGGCCTTACCAAACAAAGTCTTGCCCGGTTTTAGTGCTGCGCTATACGCACAGCCAACCGCTACGCCAACTCCTTTGACTACTGCACAGTTGTCTTTGGTTGCCTCGGTTTCTCCCATTGCTGTTGTAGGCAATTTGCTTCCTGTTGAGGCAATTCCCGCTTTTGGCATGGATGACGCTGTTGCAAGTTTTAGCGTTGCCGGTTCTCGTCAATCGGACAAAATCCCTGTGCAAGCAGCGCCCACCAGCATGACCATTGTTGCTGCTTGGAACCCTTCCGACACCAACTTGCTGTTAATGAGGGCAGATGCCTATTCTGGCGTGATTGATCGCACTTTCGTGGTTTCTGCCACCGAAGGCGCAAACATTGTGTACTACGCATTCAACGGGCGTGTTGGTCAATTCCAAATTGATTCTCAACCCGGCGCTGAAGCAAAATGCACCTTTACGATTCACCCCCGTGGCAACCAGTACGGTTGGTCCAACAACGTCTAAGGAGTTGACATGGCGATCCCAACAAAAGTTCTTCCCGGTTTTAGCACCTCGCTGTGGATGCAATCGGCTGCAACTCCAACTCCATTGACCACTGCTAACTTGTCCGTTTGGCTGGCTCAAGTCACAACCATTGTTGGCACTTCTGCAAACGGCACTGGCGCTGCTGGTGTTGCTGTTCCTGTTGAAGCAATCCCTGCTTTCGGCATGGACGATGCGGTGGCAAGTTTCAGTGTTGCCGGTTCTCGTCAAAGCGACAAGATTCCAGTTCAGGCGGCTCCAACAAGTTTGACCATTACGGCGGCTTGGAACCCTTCCGATTCGGCTTTGCTGCAAATCCGTTCTGACGCTTATTCTGGCACTGTAGACCGCACATTTGTTGTGGCTGCTGTGGATGGTACAAACACTGTTGCTTATGCCTTTAACGGGCGTGTAGGCCAGTTCCAGATAGACTCTCAGCCCGGTGCTGAAGCCAAATGCACTTTCACTGTTCATCCGCGAGGCAACCAGTACGGCTGGTCGAACAACTGATGAAAGTCACTGACGCAATTGAAACGATTGTGACCAGCTACGGGGACATTGATCTTGTCGCCCGTGGCATGGTGGTGGACGCTGCTGAACTTGCAAAAGCCACAGCCAAACCAGACACTGCTGAAGCTATTGCTTTGGCACTGCTCAAAAAATACAACGTAACTGCCCCTGTGGTGGTTATTGAGGAAGTTGCACAAGACACAACAGAGTAAAAAACATGATAGTAAAAGACAGCAACGACCTTCTAAATTTTCTTGTAGCCCAATCCGATTCATCCAAAAATTGGTTTGGGTTTACTCAACAGCGCATCACGGCAATTGCTCTTGCCCACGATATTGCGCGGAATCACGCAGACAAGCTAACGCCACTTGAGGCGGTAGATTATGCAATCAACTTGAACGAGTTGATTTATCACAAGATCATCAAAACCACACGACCATGACAAGACTATCTTCAGCCTTTGGCGAAACAACCAACCTCCGCACCAAGACGTTTGAACTTGCTGGTCACGAATTTAAAGTTCGTGTTCCGCTGTCCAAAGAACTTGATGACATTCAAGACCGCATCAATAAAGTTGATGCAACTGAATTCAAAATCCGTTTTGACAAAATGACTTCAACTTTCCGAAATGTCTCGGATGTTGAAGGTGTTGTTGTCACTGACGATGATGTGATTGTTGAAGGGCGCTCCACCAAGGAATTGGTTCAAACCATTTTGCAAATGGAAAACCGAGTGGTGGAGTACATCAAGTTGTTGGTTCCTGTGAATGGAACGCTTGATGACATCACATACGAAGACATTGAAGCTGAATGGCCCACGGCTGTTCAACTTGAAATGCTTGCAAGAATTTCTGAGTCAATTCAGCCGGGATATAAGGATTCTCGAAAAAACTAATTCAGGACATTCACCTACAAGCCCGAGCGTATGTGTACGCTCATGGTGGGTGTCCAGATGATGTTCCTGTGGACGACATGCGGAATATCGAGATTATGCTGTCTGATGGCATGATTGGGAACAAGGCGCTGCTGCTTGCGCTAAGTTCCTTGACCACAGGCAATTTAAACTCGAAAATACAGAAGACGACAAGACCGTTTACGATGAAAGACGTTCTTCCATCGACACACGAATACATTGTCCCGCCGCTGACAAAGGAACAACAGCAAGAGCAAGCCAGCAAGCAGTTGATGGCATTCTTGGCTACTAGACCGGGTTCGGAGGCTTACCTGAAAGAATAGTATGGCCTCTTGGAGTCCCGATGGCAAAAATAGAATGTTTCGCGTTGAGGGCTTGGAAGACCTTGAGGCGAAACTTTCTGAGTTGATGGACTTTCATCGTGCCGATACTGCGGCAAGAGCAACTATTGTCAAGGCGGCAAAAGATGCGATGTCGCCTGTTGCGGATCAAGTCAGAGCCACGGCTCCATATGATCCATCGCCTAGAACAGAAAAAAGCCCAATTCACTTAAAAGATACCGTTCGGTTGGATGCAAGAATTCCAACAAAACGAGACATGCAATCAATTCATGTGAATCAGTCTGATGCAGCTATTGCGGTTGTATCTGTGAAACGAAGTGCTGTATCTTTGGCTCAAGAGTTTGGCACTAAAAAAATTCCAGCACAACCATTTTTGCGTAGAGCAATTGAGCAAAACGCAGAATCAGTTGTTGGCAACTTCAAAACAAGTTTTGCTGCCTATTTGATGGCATATGCGAATAAAATGGCGGCAAGGAGAAAGTAATGGCTTCAATGAATATTGCTCGACTTGGTATTGTTCTTGGCGTTGATACGGCAGAACTTGAAGTCAAGATTTCTAAAGCAAAGCAGGAATTTGGTTCCTTTGCTAAACAGATTCAACGCGACTCCGACAATGCCGCAAAAGAACTTGTTGCGCTGCGTTACGCAACAGAAGATTACGGCAAGACCTTAACTAAGGTTGAGCAAATTGAGCGAGAGATTAAGGCTGGACGTTATCAACGTGCTGAAGGTACTTTGATTGACATGTTGCGTAAAGAAGCGGCAGCATATGATGCCAAAGCCAACGCAATGAAGAATATGGCTGGCGCTCAGTTCAAAATGAACGAGCAACAGAAGATGCAGTTGACGTATCAGACGACTGACTTGTTTACGCAGATCGCTTCTGGTCAAAGCCCGTTTATTGCCATCATCCAGCAAGGTGGTCAATTGAAGGATGCGATGGGCGGTGTTGGCAATATGTTTAAAGCCATTGGCTCTATTTTTACCCCTTTTAGGGTTGGACTTCTTCTTATTGGAACTGCTGCCGCCACTGTTGGTTACGCCTTTTACAAAGCAATTGACGATCTTGACAAATTCAAGGACGCAATGACATTGACTGGTGGATTTGCCGGTGTAACTTATGACAAATTGCTGAACCTCGGCAATGTTTTGTCAAACAAAACAAACGCATCAATTGGAGATGCCCGAGATTTGATGCAGCAGTTGGCGGCATCAGGCAAATTTACATCCACCTCAATGGAGGCTGTTGGTGAGGTCGTGCTGCGCTTTGCCAAGATTGCTGGCGTAGATGCCACAAAAGCCGCTGAAACACTGATTCCTTTGCTTGATGGGACAGCAAGTTCTGCAAAGCAATTGAACGACAAATATCATTTCCTTACGCTTGAGCAATACAAGAACATTGAGGCTCTTGAGAAGCAGGGCAGATTGCAAGAGGCTGCAAAGCTGCAAGCAACATTGCTCAACGAAAGTTTGAAATCAACGCAACGCGAACTTGGCAATTTGGAAAAGGCTTGGCAAGGCGTTGCTAATTTTGCATCTTCTGCGTGGGACGCAATGATGGGTTGGGGCCGTGAAAGCGGAACTGACCGAGCCATCGAACTTGAAAAGAAAATCAATGAGATTACTGATGAAATTTCTAAGAGGCAAGCAAAGGGCTTAAAGACAGGCTCACAAGAAGCTGCGCTTGCCTCGTTCAGAACCGAGTTAAACGCTATTGTCAGCAAAGAAATGGCTGCGCTTGATGCGGCAGAGGCAAGAACCAAAAAGGCAGAAGAAGAACAAAGAAAAATTAAAGCCTACTCTGGCGCTGGTGGCATTGGCAAGCAAATAGAAATTGAATCAGCAATTGCCAAAGCGATTGCCAACAACGAGTTTCTTATTGCCGTTGAAGGCGCAAACGAAATACAAAAAATTGAATTGGAAGCGGCTAAAGAACTTGAAGAAAAGCGCCTTGAGTTCAGCAAAAAGTCTGCTGAAGAAAAACTTGCTTTTGGTGGGCTGCTTGCAAGACAGTTGGATGCCGAGATTTACACAATAGAGTTAAAGCGTGATGAAAAAATCAGAAGCATCCGCAACAAAAATCGGCTCTCAGAGTACGAAGAATATCTCCGCACACAAAAAGAAATTACTGATGCCGAAGTTGCGGAGTCAAACAGGCTTGCAAGTATTAGAACAGCCAACCAATCCAAGACGCGAGAGATGGAGTACCAGCGCGAGTCCTTGGACTTAAAGAGCCAAATGATTTACGCCACTGAGAAAGAGCAAAAACTTGCTCAGATTTCTTTGGAGTATGCGAGAAAGCGCAAAGAGGTTGAGGAAGGTCCAGACAAGCAATTTAATCTTGACCAGATTGATCGTCAAGAACAAATGGCAAACTTGTTTGTGACGATAGAAGACTCCATGAAGCGCACCCAACAAGTGTTTGATTCGGTGTGGGGCAACCTTGGTTCTGCCATTGACAAGTTTGTACAAACCGGCAAGTTCAAAATGAAGGACTTTGCTGCAAGTGTCATTAGGGACTTGATTGCAATTGAGATGAAGGCGCAAGCCATGACGTTGCTGCGAATGTTGTTTAGTTCATTTTTTCCAACCCCAATGACCATGACGCAATCGCAATTTGTATCAGCCAGCGGCGGCAGAATGTTTGCTGATGGTGGCGACCCACCAGTAGGCAAAGCAAGCATTGTCGGAGAGCGTGGACCCGAGTTGTTCGTTCCTCGCACTGCTGGAACAATCATTCCTAACCATGCCTTGGGTGGCATGGGTGGTCAAACAATTAACTACAATGGGCCAATCATCCAAAACATGAGTGCCATTGACACTCAAAGCGCCGTTCAATTCCTTGCCAAAAACAAACAAGCCGTATGGTCTGCAAATCAGTCTGCACAACGGTCTATGCCAGTGAGTCGATAACATGAGCCTTAACACCATTCTGAGCATTGCTGAAAGCGTCACGATCAATGACCACAGGTTTGTTGGGCAGACGGTCAGCCGCAACCAAAAAATCCTGACCAGTGAAATTATTACGGTTGTGCCGTTTCAATTCACGTTGAGGCCCATGAATTATTTGCTGTATTCGCAAAGCCGAAGCATTTTGAATGCCTTGAGGATTCCAGACAAAGCACTTGAGCAATATTTAAATTTTGGCTCCACTGGATGGTTGAATTACATCAAGTATCAAGGGGACATGACTTCTGCTCAAATTGCAGCATGTAGGTGGCAAACATCATCAGCCAATAAAATTTTGGTGCTTGGCTCTTTGCCTTCAATTTCTTCTGGTTCGTATTTATTCCGAATTGGTGATTTTGTGCAAGTTGATCGGTACACATACATTGTCACTGCTGATGTGTTGCGCGGAGCCGGTGCAACCGTAAACGTGCCAGTGCATCGAAACCTTATAGCAACGCTCGCTTCCACTGTGGCTTGTGTTGCTGGTCAATTTGGGGCAACTATTAGCATGGGTGGCAGCAGTTATACGGGAGTAACATTCCCTGTAATTTTGCGTGATTACCCGACATATACATTGCGACCAATGACCAATGATTCGTTTATTGAGTGGTCGGGCGAATTCAACGCATTTGAGGCTGTTTTATGAACGTCATTACACCTGTTGTTGGAACAAACAACATCCGCATTGCGGATTTCATACGCATCAACACTGGTTCGCAGATTTATCGTTTCTGCACAGCAGCTTCAAACATAACTGTCTCTGCTGTTGATGCTACGCCGTTTAGCGCGGTGGGTACACTCTTGCGGGTAGGTGACGTACAGCGAGACATAAAAAGCACCTCCAACGACACATCAGTGTCATTGACAGGAATTGATACAGCCATGCTTGGGTTTGTTTTAGGCAACACCGTAAAGGGTTCCTACATTCAAATGTGGCATGGTTTCTTTGATACAAACGGCGCACTTATCACAACGGGTGGTACTGGTGGGTTGTATCAGTTTTTTAGCGGATACATTACGTCATTCAGCATTCAAGAAAACTGGATGGAAGAAGCCCGTAGCTTTGTTGGCACAATTCAAATTGGAGCGTCCAGCACTCAATTGACTTTGCAAAATACAGATGCTGGACGCTACACTAATGATGACAGTTGGCAATTCTTTAACCCCGGTGATACCAGCATGAATCGTGTCAGCTTTATTGAAACAATTGCGTATCAGTTTGGGAAGCCAGAATGATTCGCAAAGCAAATCGTTTTGACATTCCAGCAGTGCTGGATATGCTGCGTCAATACAGAAGCGAAACTCCTCTGGAGTTTTTGAAAGATGCCAATGATGCCGAATATGTCACGCAGATGCTTAACGAATTGATTGCTGGTCGTGGTGTTGTTTTGTTGGCAGAGATTGATGGCAAATCTGTGGGGATGATGATTGCGGCAGTGATGCCAAGCATTTGGTCGCCAAAGCATTTTGTTTTGACTGAGTTTGCATATTGGGTTGAACCTGAACATCGCGGCAGCACTGCTGGATACAGGCTGTTACGAGCATACTTAGACGAAGCAATTGCTCTCAAAGATGCTGGAAGAATTTGCAATGCGTTTATCAGCAAAATGGTTAACAGTCCTGACCTGAAGTTCAGCAGGTTCGGTTTTTCAAAACTTGAAGAATTTTGGGTGATTTGATATGCCGGGTTCAATTATTGCGTCACAAGCGTTTAGCCTTGTTAATGCTGCTGGAGCTTTGACGGCAGGCGGTATGGCGGTAGCATTTGGTATCAACCTTGTGGTGTCGCGCATCATTGCAAGTTCTGCAAGTCCTGAAGCAAATACACAAAAAAATCTTGGGTCCAGACAGCAAGTTCCTCCAGCCGGGAGCAATAAACTTCCAGTGGTTTATGGTAGTGCTTATGTTGGAGGTGTTATTACTGACCTGACAATTAGCAATGACAACCAGACAATGTATTACTGCTTGTCATTGGCAGAAGTCACTAATACGCAAGGCGGCGCAACAGGCGACATTTTTACTTTTGGTAATGTGTATTGGGGCGGCAAGCGTTGCGTGTTTGATACTACAGATCAAACACGAGTTGTGTCATTGCTTGACGAGTCAACAAACGAGTCACAAACAAACGTAGATGGCAACATGTTTATCTACTTGTATCGCAACGGGTCATATCAACCAACAAACAGCGCAACAAACGCCGTTACATTGATGAGCGACCCTAATTTGGCTTACGTTTGGGATAACACCAAATTAATGAGTAATTGCGCTTTTGCAATTGTAAAATTGGTTTATAACGCAGATGCTGGACTGACGGGCATTCAACAAACTCGGTTCCAAGTTAACAACCCAAGGACAGCGCCGGGTGATTGTTTTAGTGATTTTCTGCAATCAACGCGATACGGTGCTGGCGTTCCTTCATCACAAGTCGATTCGACAAGCCTTGCTACTTTAAATTCGTATTGTGCTGGCGCATTCACCTACACCCCTGCGGCGGGAGGTTCGGCAACCATCACAAGATTTAAGTTTGATGGCGTGTTGGATACATCCGTGAGTATTATGAGCAACATGCAAAACATGGCTGCATCTTGTGATTGCTTGTTACGCTACAACGAATTAACTGCCCAGTGGGGTGTAATTGTTCAATCGCCAACTTACGCAGTGGCGTTGTCCATTGATGACAGCAACATGGTGTCAGCATTGCAAATCACCCCAACAGATTTGTCTAGTACGCCAAACATCATTGAATCCAAGTTTGCAAATGGCAGCGAAAAAGACACGTTTGCATCTGCGGTGTTTAGTCTTTCTCAAGTTGCGCCAACTTTGCTTTACCCAAATGAGCCAATCAACAAGCAATCTGTCACGTTGCCTTTGGTGAACAGCGATGTCCGAGCGCAATACATCGCACAACGTTTATTAAAAGCAGGGCGTGAAGATTTGATTGTGAAGGTGACAATTAGTTTTGCTGGTCTGCAACTTGAGGCTGGCGACATTGTGACCTTGACTAGCCCAAATTACGGTTGGACAAACAAGTTGTTTAGGATTTCTCAAGTCACTGAAAACTTTAGTGATGATGGGCAAATTACGGCTTCATTGACGTTGATTGAATACAACTCCACTGTGTATGACGATACGCCAATCACGCAATTTACACCAGCGCCAAACACTGGAATTCCATCGCCTTTGGTGTTTGGCACAATGTATGCGCCAGTGGTAGTTAATTTAAATCCGACTGCCGCCAATCCATCATTTGGCGTGTCTGTAACGGCGGCATCAAGTGGCGTGAGTCAATACGCAGAAGTTTGGTATTCGGCATTTAGCGCACCATCTGATCCTCAACGTATATTTGCCGGGACCACTGCGGTGAAATCGGCTGGAAATCCATATACGCCCGGTTCAAGTATGGGTGTTGTGACTTTGGAAAACATTCCACAAGGCAACTGGTATTTCTTTGTCAGGATGGTGAACTCTCTTGGCTCAAGTCAGTACAGCGCAGCAAGTTCAGTGCTTCAATGGAGGCCCACCACATTTCAATTTACCGGGAGGTATATTGTGGTGGCTTACGCAACAAGCATTACGGGAACCGGCATTTCAGACAACCCAAGGGGAAAAACTTATTTTGGTTTATGGAATACCGACACAACACCAGCATACTCAAGCGACCCAAGTAATTACACATGGTATTTTGCACAACCGACATTTGGCACAAACATATTCCTTGCGTTTAGCAATAGAGGTGGTAGAAAATTTAGCTTTGCTACTGACTTTGCGGCTTATGCTGCGGGAACGGCAGCGTTTGTTCCAACTAGCGTTTCATTGTATGACCCAACAATTTGGTCGGCACTGCCTGATGGAAACAATACGATTGACCTTGATGTTCGCACAGGTCAGCTTATTACTACGGGAACAACAACAACTGGCATTGGTGAAATTGCAATAACCAACAGTACGGACGGAAAAATTGTTGCGGAGTTGGCAACGTTGTTGGATTTTGGACCCGGCATTTCGCAAAAAACTAGCGCGGTTGCACAACTGACTATTGATAAATATGGTCGTGTGCTTGGGTTTGTTTCTCCTGATAATTTTAATTACACGTTGTATGAAGTTATTGCAACGGCAGGGCAAACTGTGTTTACGCCAACTGCAAGAAGCGCAAGCTACATCTTGGGGCAATGCCTTGTTTTCCGCAATGGGATGTTGTTAGATGAATCGGAATACACAGAAATTCTTACAACAATTACGCTTGGAACTTCTTGCGCGGCTGGAACACTTGTGTCCATCATCAGTATGAGCGCAGTTGCCAGTGGAATTACTTTTGTCAACACTGGTTTGATTGTTCAAACGGTTGGTGCAAGTTCTATCGTTTACACCAGCACAGCACTGCCTAATCAAAAAATGTATGCTGGAGACATAATCACGTTTGCCAACACTGGAACACCAACGCAATACACAATATTAACGATTAATTACACCACACGCACAATCACGTTTACAACAACATTAAGCGGCGTATTGGCTGGCAATGCGGTGTATCAATATCGGGCCGCATCTTCAGCGTACAGACCATTTAGCCGTTGGACAGATAGTCTGACAAACCAATCTTTATTTACTCCAACCGAATGGTCTTATCGCACTGGATATGAGAAGTTGTTTTTTAATGGAACTGCTGTCAATGATCTTGATTATGATTTGACAACGACATTAAGTTTTTCGCAAAACGTAACCGGACTTATAACCTCTATACAATTTGCTGAAAATATCTTGACTACTCCAGCGGGAGCATCGCAAACAGGAACAACAAATACTTCTGTTGGAGTTACCAACTATTCTTTCAATTTTGATTTAAATGCTTTTGAGTTGTATATAAACGGAACTTTGGTTGACCAAGGAACTGATTACACAACTTCAACTGGTGTTTATGCTTTGTCTTACACTCCAACAACAAACAACACCATGCTTCAACAAACCACTTATCAACGAACAGGAGCAGCTTAAATGACAGCAGCACTCAATCTTGGCTTACTTGGCAACAACGTCAACACTAGCGGTCAGGTATCTCTGACAGCCGGTGTTTCAGGAACTTTGCCGGTGGCAAACGGCGGGATTGGAACGACAACGCTGACAGCTAACAATGTACTGCTTGGCAATGGAACCTCTGCGCCTCAAGTTGTTGCCCCCGGAACAAACGGTAACGTGCTTACTTCAAACGGGACAACGTGGACATCTGCGGCTGCACCGGCTCCATCAACAACTGCTGGAGCAGTCGGCACATACATGATGGCGCGATATAACGGCGCTTCCCCGCTTGTGAGTTTTGGCACAACTGTTTCTGGCGCTGATTTAACACCATCAAATGCTTCAGGAAATAACGTAGGCTCCGTTCAAACAGGCACATGGCGCTGTATGGGTGTAACTTCAGTCGCCCCATCACAAAACCTTGTTTCTCTTTGGTTGCGTATATCTTGATGTCTTTTGCATCAATATGAGATAATCCCAAACAAGACAAGACAGCATTCGTACCCCGTGAGTACATGGGGAGCGTTACCACCTGAGTACAGGGAATTTTCATGCCAGTCTTTAGCCAAAACGTCATTACCCAAGTCTCGGGTTTTGACAATCCACTCATTACGGGTGAGCTTGTTTACAACCAGCAGACTTACTGGAATCTTGCGCTTAAAACAACCGCAACACTTCCAAGCACTCCAATTGATTTGACAGGCGCAACAATCAGCGCACAAATTGTCAGGCGAACTGTCACCAATCTACAGGACACACGAACGGGATTGTCCTTTGATATTGGCAATTACACGCCAACCCCAACAACGGTAAACCTGACAATTTCCAATCGTATTGATATTGCGGGAACATTTACGCTTGTGTTGGATGACAGCGCATGGTCTGTCATTGCTGGCGATCCAGAATTGCAAATTGATTTGGTTGACCCTGTTTGTTTCAGTGGTCGAATCAAAGTTAGTTTTCCCGCTTCTGGAGGAACTCCACAGGATGATTTGATTATTTTTCTGATGTTCCTTGTTCGATCTGATGGCATTATCAACATTAGTTAAGGAGTCATCATGGGGCCAATTAGCGTAGTCGTTCAAGACTCAAACAACCTTACCCTTGAGGTAACACCAACTCCATCAACAACAGTCATTCTTGACCGTGGCATCCCCGGTCCAGCGGGTGATGGTGATGTGGATGGGCCAGCATCTTCAACAGACAATGCTCTTGTCAGATTTGATGGCACTACAGGCAAGTTAATTCAAAATTCCGTTGGCATTTTGAGTGATGCTGGTGCTTTAACTGGATTGACAAGTGTAGACACAACAAACCTTGAGGTTACAAACGTCAAGGCGTTGGATGGTACTGCATCGTTTGCAATTGCCAACACTACTGGCGTTTTTTCTATTGATGACACCAAGTTTACATTGCAAGACAATGCAGATACCACCAAAAAGGCTTTGTTTGAACTTTCTGGTATTACTACTGCGACAACACGCACATACACACTGCCAAACGCAACTGGCACACTTGCAACGCTTGCAAACACATCACAGACATTTACTGGTTCAACATCATTTGTGCCAGCAACTAACTCTGGAACAATTACGATTGGTGGAATACCTCAAACCGGAACCATTACGGTTGACCGATCACAAGCAACGCACACATTGGATGTTGGAGTTGGACCCACACTAAGCGGAAGCACCAAAACAATAAATTTTGGGACTGCGGGTGTATCTGGTTCAATTACAAGCATAAATATTGGTTCCGCTGTGTCGGGTGCAACAACCACCATAGCAGTTAGCGGAAACTTTACAATTCAAGGTGTGACCGTTGGTCTTGGTGGTGGGGCGGTATCTACTAATACGGCTGTCGGTGCTAGTGCTTTGGCGGCAAACACGACAGGAACAAATAATACGGCAGGGGGTTCTGGCGCATTAGCTTTAAATGTAGGTGGAGCCAGTAATACAGCTTTTGGAAATACCTCGCTAGGCTCAAATTTGTCAGGCAATGGCAATACAGCGCTAGGTGATGGTACGTTGTTTAGCAATCAAACGGGCGGCTTTAATACTGCAATTGGAAATTCAGCTTTAACACAAAATCTTGGTAGCCAAAATACTGCGCTTGGTCAAAATTCTGGCAGCGGCATTACTACTGGCTCCAACAACGTCATCCTTGGCAGCTACACAGGCGCTGCTGCGCCAATTTCTGCAACAGGAAACAACTGGATTGTTTTGAGTGACGGTCAAGGTAACGTCCGCCAATCATTTGATTCTTCAGGTAATTCACAGATGGTTTCTGGCGCAGCGGTTGTTTACTGCCCAACGCCATCAACGATAACTGCAACGGCAACATTAACAAACGCAGACATTCTGGCGCAAATAGTTAATACGACAGGTGCAACAGCTTATACAGTTACGCTGCCTCTTGGGACAACTTTAGAAACGCTTATCCCTTGGAGTTCTGTTGACCTTGGGTATGATTTTTATGTCATCAACTCAGTGCCAGCCAACATCACAATAGCAGCAAATACTGGCGTGACAATTGTGGGTAGAACGCTTGTTGCAACCAACATTTCTGGACAGTTCAGGATTCGTAGAACGGCGGCAAACACATTCATTGTTTACCGCATCAACTAAATTCGGAGAAGCAAATGGCGACAGTTGACGCAACAGATGCACGACTATCCACACACGAAGCAGTCTGCGCCCAACGATACGAAGGCATTCAAAAGAGTTTTGAGTCAGGCTCTAAGCGCATGGCAAAGATCGAATATCTGCTTTATGCAGTAATTGCTGCTGTGCTGCTTGGGCCGGGTGTTGCTGCCGAGTTTGTCAAAAAAATATTTGGGCTTTGACATGAAAGATTGGGCCGTTGCATTCATCGCGGCGGTCGGGGTCTGTGCCATCGTCATTTGGTGCGCCTACATTTTGGTTCCTTTTTTTAGGGCGGCTTATGCTGGTTGAATTGGCGGCGGCTAACGCAGCGTTTAACGTCATCAAATCGGCTTTAAACAATGGCAAAGAACTTTCTGCCTTGGGTGGTCGAGTCTTTGATTATTTTGACAATAAAGCCAAGATTCAGGAAAAAGCCACCAAAAAGGCGGCATCTGGTGGGGCGCGGTCTGACATGCAAGAGTTTATGGCTTTGGAGCAACTCAACGCCCAAGAAACTGAATTGCGTGAACGGATGGTTTATGCTGGTCGTCCCGGCCTGTGGGACGATTGGGTGAAGTTTCAAGCCCAAGCCGCAAGACGTAGGCGCGAGGAGAAAGAAGCCGAGGCAAGGCGAATTGCGTTGCGGAAACGAAAAGCCGAGCAACTTGCTGAATATATTGCGGTCAGCCTTGCGGCAATCGTTTTGGCGGCGCTTATGGTGTACGGCATTGTGCTTTACATGAGGTATCTGCGGTGAGTGACGACAAGTTAAACGCCAACACAGCGCTCGACAAAGTGCTTGGGTATGTGGATTCGCCGTTTAAACTGTTTGCCATTATCCTGATGGGCATCATTGCGTTTTCTGGCTATTTCCTTTGGCAGAACCAAGAATTCATGCGCGATGCCTACAAGGAGTCCAAGAAACTTCCTGAGATCAACACTTCTCGGACAGACGATGCCAGTTCCATGCTGTTCAAAAAAACCGGCGCAACGGTGGTGGCGGTGTTTAAGGTCAATCCTTTGTTTGGTAGCCGGGTGCTTTACAGGGCTTACACAAAAGACGGACGAGACAAAAGCATCGAAGACATTGATGTGGGGTTGTTTAGTCAAAACGCAGCCAACAACGCTGATGTAATCAAGTTGATGACCAACGAAGTGCCGTGTAGCGAATACCGCTACGCTCAATCCGAAGTTGGGCTGTGGTACATCGAAAAGGGCGTGACTTTTACTTGCCGAATAAGTGTGCCGCCTGACAGTCATCGTTTTGTTGGACAGATCACGGTGGGGTGGGCGCAACAGCCCGAGAGCTTAGAGCAAATTAAATTCATGCTGGAGATTGCCAGCGCAATGCTAACCAAGAGAGGTAATTGATATGGATTGGCTTAAACAAATTGCACCGACTATTGCCACCGCTATGGGTGGCCCACTAGCGGGTATGGCTGTATCTGCTATTTCCAAAGCTATTGGTGTTGACCCAGATAAAGTCAGCGACATGATTTCTGGCAACAAGATGTCAGCAGAACAGATTGCACAAGTAAAAATTGCCGAAATTGAACTTCAAAAGCAAGCGCAAGAACTTGGCCTTAACTTTGAGAAGCTGGAAGTTGAAGACCGCAAGTCAGCACGGGAGATGCAAGCCACCACCAGAAGCCTGATGCCGCCTATCCTGGCTGGCGCTGTGACCGTAGGCTTCTTTGGCATCTTGGTGATGATGTTTATTGGCAAAGTAGACAGTAGCAACCCTGCTATCTTGATGATGCTTGGTTCGCTTGGCACGGCATGGACGGGCATCATTGCCTATTACTTTGGCTCGTCTGCTGGTTCGCAAGCCAAGACTGACCTTCTGTCAAAAGCACCAGCAATTAAGTAAGGACAAACAGTGATTACTGCTGAACAACTTAAAGAATTGCACATTGGTGAAGAATGGCTTGAGCCATTAAATGAAGCAATGAGCAGATACGAAATCAATACGCCTTTACGCATGGCATCATTTATTGGGCAATGCGCTCATGAATCTGGCAACTTTAAGACGCTGCAAGAAAACCTAAATTATTCGGCAGAAGCACTATGCCGAGTTTGGCCTAGCAGATTCCCGAATCTTGAGGCAGCACAACCGTATCACCGCAATCCCGACAAGATTGCCAACAAGGTGTACGGTGGTCGAATGGGTAATGGTACTGAAGAAACCGAGGAGGGAAGCCTGTATAAAGGTCGCGGCCTCATTCAATTGACCGGAAAGGACAATTACACCTTGTGCGGTGATTCCTTGAGAGAGGATTTTGTTCATTCGCCTGATCTCCTGTTGTCGCCTAAATACGCAGCATTAAGCGCGGGTTGGTTTTGGAATAAGCGTGGGCTTAACAAAGAAGCCGATGCAAAAGATTACACCGCCATGACCAAGAAGATCAATGGCGGCACAATCGGTTTAGATGACCGTATCAAGCACATTAACCATGCTTTAACTATTCTGACTTAACGAACACACCATTCTCATTCATGTAGCCGTTGCGAGGCTCAATAACCTTATAGGCGTTGTAAAAGCATTGACGCACATCCAAATCGGTCAACACCCCTACGTTGACCAGCGTGACCATCACATCACCAATGGCGTCAGCAATCTCTGCTTTGTCATCCTTGGCAATAGCAATCAACAATTCGCAAGCCTCCTCAACGGTTTTGCTTGCTTGACCTAATGCTGTGCCATTTTTGTAAATGCCACGAGCTTCAGCCCATTGCATAACAGCAAACTCTGTGCTGCTAAATGATTGTGTTTCTTTCATGTTTTTCCTAAAAGGTGGGGCTTACTCGCTGCGTCTGGGTGACACGGTATCCGTATGCTTTGCACATCACGCACAGCATCCGCTTTCAGCCCCGTTAATCATTTGATGACTAATCTGTCCTTACGAACAATGGTGGCTCCAGCAACAGGCTCACCAGCAAGAATGGCATTCTTAATCTTAGTTTTGCTTGGCTCTGGAGGCTTGGGATCGTTGCACAATTCTGGTGGGAATTCTGTGCCTTCCTCAATCAAAACGGATTCATCACGGTCAACATACAACTTGACCACGAAAGACCCGTCAGAAGCCTTTATTTCGTGGATTCCAGCCGTTTTCATGTTCTCGGCAAGGTAAGCCCTCAACTTTTCTGATTTTCGCTCGTAGGACGTTTGAAGGGCTTTGATGCGTTTGATGGCATTTTTGGCTTGTTCAGCATCC